>ENA-ORBV01001508-ORBV01001508.1-microbial-mat-metagenome-genome-assembly--contig:-NODE-1508-length-51560-cov-12.407805_pt1 | contig 51560 bp, 40 predicted proteins | sample MGYA00237777_ERZ505514 | MGnify/ENA primary metagenome ERZ505514 (study PRJEB26160, sample SAMN06269048) | microbial mat metagenome | isolation source: Oligotrophic lake microbial mat | place... | reverse complement strand
TCTCTATTCGTCGGCAGCGTCAGATGTGTATACGAGACAGACCCCGCTCGATCCCGCCGTATCGCCGTCCGCGCTTGAGACTCCGCCCGCGCTCGAGACGCGGCTCGCCGACGTAGGGCGAGCGCTGGAGACCCAACTTTCGGCCCTCCTCGCGCATCTCCCCGCCGCCCAGGGTGGCCCCCAGCGGCTGGCAGAGGGACTCGGGCTGGACAAAGTGCTGACGAGCCGCCTGCTCAAGGCGCTGCGCTCGGGCGACCCGTACCTCGTCCTGCACCACCTGCCGGGCCCCGTCCCCCTCGCGCGGCTCGTGCGCGCCGCGCGGAATCAAGGTGCGCCCCTTGAGCGTGTTGCCGCGGCCGAGGCCGCCGTCGACGGGTTCGCGGAGCTGATCCGCTCCCAACTCGGCGACCGGGGTTACCTCGACGCCATCCTCGCGGCCTACGTGCCCGAAGCGCGGCGCGAGGCGGAGCTGCGCTCCAAACAAACGGCATGGCGCGCGCTGAGCCAGATCAAGGGCGTGACCGCGGAGCTCAACCTGTCCACGGTACTCCTGCACCCGTCGGACGACGGGTTGCACGTCGACATCGTGTGGGTGTTCGGCCTCCTCGGCCTGCGCCGTCTGCGACCGGGCGCGCCGATCCAGTTTGCGACGCGGCGTTTTTCCACCGAAGCCAACGCCCGCCGCCCTTCGACTCTGGAGGGCAAACCGGTTTCCGACCTCGAAAGCCTGCGGCTCGACGATTTTTGTACAGCCCGGCCGGCGCGGCTCGACGTGCAGCAATCGGGTGAGGTGGTGCATTACCTTTTGGGCGGCGACGAGTTCGGGCCCGGATCGGAGGTCGACCTGATCCTCGCGGAGGCGAACTTCCGCGAGATCCAGCGCTTTGTGCCGCCGGAGCTCGGCCGACGTGGATACGTCTTCAGCGAGATCTCCACCCCAGCCCGCGGTCTGGTGTTCGACGTGCTCGTGCACACGGAGGTGTACCCGGGTGCGGAGCCGGAGCTTGCGATCTACGACACCGCGCTCAACGGCGTCGCGGACGTCAACGACCGCTCGCGGGACGTCGACCGCTTGGACCTGCTCGAAATGATCACGCACCTGGGCACGGGTCCCGCGCGCCTGCGCGCGGCGGGCGCTCCGCGCTACGCCGACCTCTTGCGCCACGTGTTCGCGCGCACGGGATGGGACGCGAGCCGCTTCCGCGGATACCGCGTTCGGATCGACTACCCGCTCTACGGATCCCAGGTGGCGCTGTCTTTCGCCCCGCCGGCACCACCTCCGGCTCCGGCCTGAGTGGACTCGCCGGGGCTGCGCGCGGTGCGGGCGCAAGCGAGGGCTCTGCGGCACCCATCAACCAGCGACCGAAGCGACGCGTGGTGCTCGGGTCGCCCTGGGAGAACGCAGTGAACAGATGAGCCCGCTGCTCAACCCCGATGCCGATGCCGGTGTCTTCGATTTCCACACGCAGTTGTTCGGCCAAAACGTCGTATTCAAGCCGCACGTCGACGCGGCCCTCCAGCGTGAACTTGATCGCGTTGCCGAGCAGGTTGACAAGGATCTGCCGCAGGCGGAGCGCGTCGGAGCGCGTCGGAGCGCGTCGGAGCGCACGACGCGCGGCACGCGGCACGCGGCACGCGGCACGCGGGTGCGAGCCGCGCCGTCGACACGCAAACCTTTTGACTCCGCTTTAGCCGACATCAAATGCCGGACGTCGCGCAGAAGATCGCCCAGATCGACGTCCATGGTCTCGACACCCATGCGACCCGCCTCGACTTTCGAAAGGTCGAGCACGTCGTTGAGGATCGATAGGAGGTGTTCGCCGTTGCGCCGAATCGTGCGTCGAATGTCCGCGCGGCGATCGGCGTCGTTCGCCCCCTGGTCCGCCTCCTCGAGCAAGTCCGCAAAACCCAAGATCGCCGTCATCGGAGTACGAATTTCGTGGCTCACGTTGGCCGAAAACTCGCTCTTCGCGCGGCTTGCGTCCTCCGCGGCAATGCGCGCTTCCCGCAGTTGGACTTCGCGCTCGAGTTCGGCGGTCACATCCACCGCGGTACCGAACAGCTCGACCACTTTACCTGTGGCAGCGCGCCGCGCACGTCCCTCGCCGCGCACGTAGCGAACTCTGCCATGGGGAACTCGCGTGCGCAGGGTCACCGTGTAAGGTTCGCCCTCCTCCGCCGCACGTCGCACCGCCCTGTCGAGCACCTTTGCATCGTCGGGGTGGTAGATGTCGAGCACACCCTGATAGTCCGGCGGCCCAAGGCTCGGATCGCGGCCGAACAGCGCGAAGATTTGCTTCGACCAAAGAACTTTACTGCTCGCGAGATCGTGCTGCCAACTCCCAAGGCGCCCCACTTCTTGCGCTTGCTCAAGAGCCGCGTGGGATGCTTCGAGGATGCCTGCGTAGTGGGCGCGCTCGGACGCACGGTCCTTTGCCTCCGTGACATCGCGCGCCACGGCAAAAATCGTGCGGCTCTCTGGGTTCGACCGCGAGTTCCACGAAAGCCACCGGTATTCGCCGTCGCGGCACTGAAACCGGTTTTCGAACCCGTGAACCAGTTCGCCGCGCGCCAGCGCCTGCGCGGCACCAAGGGTCGCTTCGCGGTCGTCCATGTGCACAAACGGCATCGGCGGACCACAGCCCGTCGCTGGTGCTCGCGACCGCGGCTTCGTAGCGTCGCTGCAAAAGCGCCAACTCAGCGCGCCGGCGCGTGCGATTCGCCGTCGTCCACGACAGCGCGCCGAGCAAACCGAGCAACACGGCGAGCATGCCTGGTTGCGCCGCGCGCACGCGACGCGCCTTGCGTTCAATCGCGGCCACCGCTGTCGCCGGAAGCCGCATCATCGTGACCACGCCGGCCCCCGCCAGGGTTCGCACCTGGGGCATGGCGAACACCGCCTCGTATGCGCCGTCGCGCACGGCGATGGCGTGCCGCACACCGCTGCGTGCGATATCGGCGGCGAGTGCGAGGCGCAGGCTGTCCCCGTCCGTCACGGGTTTCGAACTCGGGACGAAACGGGTGTCAAACTGTTCGCCCGACTCCGCCGCAAAAGTCGCCTCGCCGCCGAGATCCGTCATGACGGGCACGTCGCACTGCGGCGACTCGTTCTGGCCGCAGGCGGACGCTCGCCACGCCCAGGACGCTGCCGTCGGCGCGGACGGTGCTCGTCGCCGCAAGCTCACCCGCGGCGTCGAAGATCAGCACCGCATCGGCGCCCGGGCCCCCGCGCACACCCCTGTCGCACATTTCCGCGAGCCCGCCGTCGTCGCGCCCGAGGAGCGCCGCACCAAGAGCGGGGTCGCGCGCGATCGCGAGGGTGCGACGCTGCGTGGCGTCGGCGATGGCCAAAACCTCCCGCTCGATCTTCGATCCGACGTCGACCACGAGCCGCGTGACGGCGGTTTCGCGTTGCGCGGCGCTCGACGGTCGCAGGGCCACCGCGAGGGCGTACCCCGCGGTCAGCCCGGACACAGCGAGGAACGACAGCGCCAACAGGCCGAAGCGCCGTCCGGTTTGAGGCCGTTTGGCGGTTCCCGTGCCCGCGGTGGGGCCAGCGCTGTCACTCGTTCTCGGCAGCGTCACGCTTTGCGAGCGGTTGATGGGAGTTGCGCCACGAATTTGTCCCATCCGTCCCAGGGACGGTCCGCCCCGTGGAGCGTGTGCAGCGCCGGGCCGCTAACCTTCGGCCCACGGGGCGATGCGCGGTTTCTGCGCGGCACGGTCAATGCTCGAATACTTGTCCTACCTGGGTGTGGCGGTGTTCGCCGTTTCTGGCGCGATCAGCGCGGGACGCAAGAAGCTCGACCTCGTGGCCGTTGTCCTCGTCGCAGCGGTGACGGCGTTGGGTGGCGGGACCCTGCGCGACCTGATCTTGGACGTGCAACCCATCCTCTGGGTCGGGGACACGACGTACCTGTGGATTGCGTTTGGTGCGGCGTCCGCGACGATGGTGTGGCAGCGGCGCATTAGCCGGATCGAACCCGCGCTCGTTTACGCCGACGCCGCGGGACTCGCCCTCTTCAGCGTGCTTGCGACCCAGCGCGCCCTGCTCGCGGGCGCCGACGACATTGTCGCCGTGGTGATGGGGATCGTGACGAGCATCGTCGGCGGCATCCTGCGTGATGTCCTGTGTGGCGATCCCCCGCTCGTCATGCGCGGCGAGGTCTACGCGACCTGCTCGCTCGTCGGATCGCTCCTCTTCCTCGGCATCGTCGAGTTCGGCGGCCCCGTCGACGTGGCACTGATCGTGGGAGCGCTCGGCGCGTTCGGCCTGCGCCTGGCCGCGATCCGCCTCTCCTTGCGGATGCCGCTGTTCACGTGGAGCGACACACCCCCGCGCGGGCCCCCGTCCGAATAACGCGCACGCGCTCCGCGCCGGCCGAAACATTCAAGGCAACCGCAGCTCGAGCGTGGTTGAGCGGTCCCCATCACGCCACGTCCGAATCGGCCTCGGCCTGGGTCTTGTACCCAAGCGCCAAATGGAGCCGTTGGCGGTTGTAGAAGACCTCGATGTCGTCGTGCGTCGCGGGCCGAGCATCGGCGCGCCCTAACCACTGGTGTTGATGGGCCCATTCCTGCTTGAAGGTTCCAAAGAAGCTCTCGATCACGGCGTTGTCGTAGCAGTTCCCGGTTCGGCTCATGCTGCATTCGATGCCGTGCAACGCGAGCAGCTTGCGGTAAGCACGGCTCGCGTACTGGGAGCCTCGATCGCAGTGGTGCACCAACCTCGCAGCGGGCGTCCGAGCGCCGAGCGCATTTCGAAGCGCAGCTTCCACCAGCTCGGTTCGCATGTGGGTCGCCATCGACCAGCCGACAATCTTCCGCGTCGCCAAGTCGATGATCTGCGCCGGACCCGCCCCTGCAGGCCGTCCTGACGCATAAGGCGGGCGACGCGCTCTTCGCCAACCTGCACGCGATCGCGAACAATCCGAACGTGGCCGCGTGGGAGCCATACCCCCCGATATGTTCCGCGGCTCGCGGCATGGATCTGCCGAATCTGCGCCAGCAGCTTGGCCTCCTGAATGTCGCGTTCGCTCGGTCTGACCCGATTGGACCAGGCGTACCATCCGCTGCGGGAGACCCCGAGCACGCGGCACATCACCGCGATCGGGTGTGCCTGACAACCTGATGGCCGCCGTGATCCGCAATGCCTTCGGCGCGCGACTACGGCTTCCAGATCGACCCGACGCCGGTGCGCTCGCCCGAGAAGAAGGGCAAGGTCGAACGGGATGCGCAGCACATCGAGAACGTGCCCCCGGACGAAATCGCGCGCCGCTTGGCGAAGATGTTCGGCTGAGCGCTTCCGTGCGTCAGTCGCGTGCGGTGTGCGGCGCCGCGCGCGCGAGCAGGCGGCGGCGCAGGCCGGGGTCCTCGGAGACGATCTCGCGCGCGGCGGTCCAAAGGGCGAGGTCATCTTCGAAGCCCGCGAGGCCTTCCGCGTTCGCCCCCGACTGGCGCAGGCCCAAAAGATCCCCCATGCCGCGCTGACGCAGGTCCTCTTCGGCGATGGCGAAACCGTCCTCCGTCCGGACCAAGACCTCGAGCCGCCCGTGGCGCTCCGGTTCGGCGATCAGGAAGCAGTGCGAGCCCCTGGATCCGCGTCCCACGCGCCCCCGCAGTTGATGGAGTTGGGCGAGGCCAAAGCGGTCCGCACCCTCGACCACCATCACCGCAGCTTCGGGCACATCGACTCCGACTTCCAGCACCGTCGTTCCCACGAGGAGCCGCGCTTCGCCGCAGCGAAAACGCGCGAGCGCCGCCTGGCGCGCGGAGCTTTCGCGCCGTCCGTGCACGATCTCGACACCGTGCGCGGCGAGGCTCGAAGCCGCGAAAGCCGCAAACACATCCTCGGCTCCGGGGCCATCGTCGTTCGCTTCGATGCGCGGCAGCACCCAAAAGACGCGATCCTGCGCCGCGATGCGCCCCGCGAGCCAGCGCACGAGGTCGGGGCGCTGGTGTGGTGCGAGCACACGCGTCACGATCGGCGAACGCCCAGGCGGTTTCTCGCGCAGGGCGCTGACTTCCAAATCACCATAGAGTGTCAGCGCGAGGGTGCGCGGGATCGGTGTCGCGGTCATCAGGAGCGCGTGTGCGGCCGCGCCCTTCTCCAAAAGGCGTCGGCGCTGGGCAACGCCAAAACGGTGCTGCTCGTCGATGATCGCAAGGGCGAGCGCGGCAAAACGCACGCCGCCGGAAAACAGCGCGTGGGTGCCAAACAGCAGGTCGATCTCGCCGGTGGCAAGGCGCTCGAGCACGTCGCGCTTGCGCGCCGCACGCTGGGACCCGACCAACAGATCGGCGCGCAGGCCCGTGCCCAAAAGCAGCGGTTCGGCGGCCGCGAGGTGCTGCTCTGCGAGCAACTCGGTCGGTGCAAGGAACGCGCTTTGTCCGCCCGCGCGCTTCACGCCGGCCGCGGCGACAAGGGCCACCGCGGTTTTGCCGGCCCCCACGTCACCCTGCAGCAGCCGGCGCATGGGAGCCGCCCGCGCGAGGTCGCGGGAGATCTCGTCCACGATCCGGCGCTGCCCATCGGTCGGCTCGAACGGCAACGCGGCGAACAGTCCCTGCCACACCTTTGCGGAATGCCGCACCCGCAGCGCACCCGTGTCCACCCCGCGTCCGCGGCGCGCGAGCCGTTCGACGAGCCGCGCCTGCAACACGAGAAGCCCGTCCAGCGCCAGCCGCCGCCGCGCCCCCTCGAACCGCTCGCGCGACGTGGGGGCGGCAAGTTCCGCGAGCGCCGCGGGATAATCGAGCAACGCCAACGCGGCCAGTCGCTCGCGCGGCAGTTCCTCGGGCAGCAGGCCCTCGAGCAACCCGAGCGCACGCCGCACGAGGCCCGCGAGCACGCTGTTCGAGATGCCTTCGATCCGTCCGTACGCAGGTGCCAGGGTTCCAGGCGCGAGCGCCTGGGGTGCGATTCGCGGCCCCACGAGCACTGCGGCACGCGTGCCCCCGATGCGTCCCTCGAGTTCGAGCTCTGCCCCGATCACCAGCCGCTTTTTGAGCCAGGGCTGATTGACGAACAGCGCGTCGAGGCGGGTTGTGCCGTCGGCGAGGGTCGCGCGCAACGCCGAGGCACCGCGCGGGCCCAGGCGAGTCCACGCGAGCGCCGTCAGCTTTCCGCGCACACGCACGGGTGTGCCCCGGGTGCGCGCCGCCGCGGCGAGGTCAAGGGGCGCGCTGGGCTCGATCAAACCGCGGGGTGGCAACGTCGCGAGGTCCCGCAGCGTGTGCAACCCGGCGCGGCCAAGCAGCGCGGCTTTTGCCGGCCCCACTCCCGCGAGCGCGGTCAACGGGTCCGCGGGACCGGGGTTGGCCGGCTTGAGCGCCGCGGTTTTCGCGCGTGCGCTCACGGCCGTTCGAACAGGGTCGGCAGGTGGCGTTGGGCGGGCCGCCCGTCCACGGCGAAGTCGCGGGCGCTCGTCGCGCGTTGGTCGGCGCGCCAGGTCCAGAACACGACGCCAAAAAGTGCGCTCGAGCGGCGCGCGGCGGCGCTCCACGCGGTGGCGAGGGCGCGGTAGAAAAGCTCTTGGGCGAGCGCGTCCGTCGCGCCAGCGCGCACCCACGGGTTCGGCCATGCCGCGGCAGTGGCGGGGTATCCCACGCCGAGCACGAGCGCCGGTTTTCCCGCGCGCGCTGCGACGGCTCCGATCTGCCCAAACTGCGCAGCCAGCGCACCCACGAGCTCGCCGTGGGTGGGTGTCTCCGAACGCGCGAAGGGCGGAACGAGGGGCGAAAACGCCATCAGCCCCACATAGTCGAGTAGCTCCCAGAACTCGACCCAATCGGGCTCGTCGCCCGAGCCGGCCGCATACGTGAGCGCTGCGCCGGTCGCACCGCGTACCCGCGCGATCAACTGATTCCACGCGGCGCGCCGCAGTTCGGGCACACCCTCGCGCAAGCGCGGATCGGGCGCGTTGCGTGTTGCCTTGGGCAGCTCGATACCCAGCACGAAGACATCCGCGCCGGCGAGCTCCGCCAAAAGGGCGTAATGCACCGCGAAGTGTCCCAAGCGCTCGAATGCACGCTGCCATTCGTGGACGGACGTGCGGATGGTGTCGGCCATCAGGTGGCCGTGCTCGGTCTCGAGCAGTTCGGGCGCAAGGATCGCGGCCAAACCCGCGCGGCGCGCTGCGCCGACGGCCGCGAGGATCTCGAGGTCCCCGCGCATCGCGATCGGGCCCTGGGCGGTGCCGGGCAGCGCGGCTGCGGGGTCCGGCGGCCACGCGACGACACCCACCATCGCGCTCGAGGCCCCCATTGCAGCGAGTGTCGCGAGCCCCTCCTCCGCCGCGGCGCCGAACCAACGGGCATCGTCGGCGATCTCGCAGCGCGCGCCGGAAAGACTGCCGCGCGCCTTCAACTGCACCGCGCGTCGCTCGCGCAGTGCGAGGAAATCGTCGCGGTGCGGATCGAGCAGCCCGTCAAGGAAAAGACTCCATTCGCGCTCAAAATTCGCATCGGGGTCGATGTGCCGATTCCCGCGCCACAGTGCTACAAAATCAGCGGTCCCGCCGCGCGCGAGCGCGAACTCAAGCAAGAGTGCGCGCAGGGGCTCGATACACAGCGGGGATTGGAGCGGATCCGCCACGCCGTCCAGCAGTTCAGCTGCGGTCGTGCCGAGGCCTGCCTGGACCAGCCAAGCGCCCCACACACGCAGCGGTCGACCCCAGAACGCCCGGGCCGCCATCGTCCCCGTCGCGCGCGCAATCCACGGATGCCCGGGCGGCCCGAGGATCTGTTCGAGCTCGGCTGCGACGAGCGCCGCTCCCCCATCGTCGGGCAACTGCGGATCAACTAGAACGTGCACGAGGGTCGCCTGGGGATTTGCGAACGCGAGCTGCGCGCGGCCGGTGAGGTCGCCCATGCGGCCCGCGTCGGCGTGCAAGTAACCGACGATCGATGTGCGCGGCGCGCCGTCCTCGGCCACGTCCGCGCGGTCGCCCGCGAGCGCGCGACCGCGTCCGAGCGCGACCCCGGCCCGATCGACGAAGCCCATGGCGCGCTCGATCGAAATCGCCCGGGGAACACTGAACGTCAGGCCACGGCGCACGAGCACGCTGCGCGCCGCGGATTCCTGCGCCCAGGCGTCGACGAGGTCCGTTTCGACCCGGCCCGTATACGCGGTGCCCGCGCCGTCTTCCGGTGCGACGAGCCGTCCGCGCCGCTCGAGTTCACCCGCGCGGTAACACTCAAAACCTGGGAACCACCCCAGTTCGAAGGCGCGCGCGGCGCGTGCGAGCCGCTCCTCGTCGTTGCCGATCGAGAGCACGAGCGGCAAACCCGGTCGATCGGGGTCGGGAATGACAAACCGCGCCCAATCGTCGGGGCGCGGGTAATCGCGACCGAGGTAGCTGAATCCCGCCGCGCTCGCCGCTCCCAAAACTGCGGAATCGGGCGCCGCACGCCCGCCCGCGGGGCGCTCGAGCCGCTCCACCCCCAGATCCCCCAAAAAAACCGTCACGCGCGAATCGTCCACTCTGAAAACCAAGACGCGCGCCGCGTCGATCGGTTGCAGCCCCGCGGGATCCGCCGAGCTGACGGCGATCTTGAGCCCAAGCTGTTCCAGCCGACGCGCAGCCCGCGATCCAGCGTCGCCAAGGGGTCCCTCGGGTGTTCCGATCACGACGTCGCCCCCGTCCATCAACGCGCGGAACAGGCCGTGGGGGCGCTCGCTCGGGGCGCGGCCGCACGCGGCGAGCAACATGCACAGCCCCGCCAACGCTGCCACCGCCGCGCGGGCGCGAGGGCGCGCGCGCGACGACGGGCGCAACGCGGGCCGGGACTGCGGGGGGACCATGGCAGCCGCGCAGTCTAGCGGCGGGAACCGTTCGGCTTTGCTCGATCCCCTCCATGGCGCGCGCGCGAGACCCAGCGCGCAGCGGACCCGCGTCGACGCCTCCTCGGCGGCCACACGCGCCTGGATCACGGCGGAGTAGCGCGGCGGTCGGGTTCTTCGTACGTCGCGATAATGGCGCAGGAACGCATGCGCAGCGGGCTCAAGCGCGCAGGATAACGCCCGCGCTCAGGACTTTGCAGGGCGCACGGGCTTCAGCAGGGTGCACGGGCTTCAGCAGGGCGCACGGGCTTCCTCAGGGCGCACAGGCCCGCGGGGGTGCGATCGGGACCGGCCCTGGGTCGCATGCCCCGTGCGGCCGCAGCGCGCGCGCTTTTTTTGGACCCGCCCAAGCAACGCAGCCGTGGCCTACGATAGGGATGAAGAGAACGGCGTGGCGCCAACCGCCCCGGTGCAGCACCGGGCGGAGTCCTTTTGTCCACGCGCTCTGACGCGAACCGAACACGATGCTCCTAGGGATCCTTGCACTCCTGACCTTCGCTGCGTTCCTCACACCCTGGGGACCCGGGACGCACCTTGAGTACTCCGATCGCCTATGGCGCCGCCGCCGCGAGGTCTTGCCCCACGACAAAGCCCAGCTCATCGGGGAGGAGCGCCAGTCCTTCGCTTACGGCAGCCTGGCGGCCGACCTGATCAACTTCAAGACGTTTGGCGGGCACTACAACCACTGCCACCGTTGGACGATCGTCGACGACATGCTGGAGCTCGCGGAGTCGCCGGCGGAAGAGGCGTTTGCTTTCGGCTACCTGTCGCACCTCGCCGCCGACACGATCGCCCACAACCACTACGTCCCCTACCACCTCGCGCGTTACGGGCGCGGCGCGAAGGGCCTCGGGCATCTTTATTGGGAGGTCACGGCCGACCGCTTCGTGCCGGAAGCCCGCTGGAACCAGATGGGCGAGTTGAAGGGCGACAAGCGCCTCGACCGTTTGGACGAGCTCGTCCACCGCACGGTGGCGCGCCGCGTTCTGCCCAACCGCGCGAACAAGGTGCTGTTCCAGCACGTGCTGCTCTCTAGCGAGCGCGACACCTGGCGCCGCCACATGGCCCGGCTGCAACCGCTGGAGCGCGTTAAGCTCGACGAGTCCTTTCTCGACCGCTTCCGCGACGCCGCGACGGACCGCGCGGTACTCGCGCTCACACCCGGGGGCGTCGATCGGCTGGCCCACGTCGACACCAACGGCCTGGAGGCCCAGGGTGCTGCCATGGAGCTCGTCAAACGCTCGCGGCGCGGTTTCCTGGGCCTGGGCGAAAGCGTCGAGGACGTGGAGCTTGAGAGCAACGCCGCCCGCTTCCTCACCGGCATGGAGACCCCGCCGGATAGCCCCGGTGTGCCGCTGTGGCCGACCCGCGGCCGCACGACGCTGGAACTGCCGCAGGCGGACTGAAAAGCGCGGGACGGCCTGCGCACTTTCGACGGGGCGTGCCCCGGCGCAGATGCCGTTGTAACCCTCAACGGCTTTCGTGGGTGGGAGCGCGGACGGCTTGCCCGAGGAACTAGCGACCGGACTTTGAACCAGGGCGCGGGCCCGCCGGAACTACCGGCGGACCCGCGCACGAGGAAACCCGAACGCCCGTCAGAGGGTCGTGTAGGAAAGGCCGTTGGAGGCCGAAAGCAGGTTCCCGCCGACGCCGTCGAAGCCGAAGATCTGCCAGTGCAACGTGATGCCGGCAGGCACGGTCGGGCCGAGCTCCAGGTCATGGCGCACGGTGCCGTCCACGGCGGTCACTTTGGGCAGTTGCAACAACACATTGCCGGCCACGTTGATCGTCGCGAGGCCGAACAGGGGCAACGGCAGCGGCAAGGAAGTGTCCGCCCCGATCAGCAAGGTCGGGAAACCGGGGGTCAGGTTCGACCCCACGAGTGCCAGGTCGGTGAAGCCGAGCAGGCTGATCTGCTCGGCCGACAGCACGGGTGTACCGCTCAAGCCCGCGTTGCCCACGCCGAAAGCCACGCCCGCGGGAGCTGCCACCGGGGGCAGGAGGCGCAAGCCGCGGAAGACCGTGTTGGAGCCGGGGCTCGCGAGGGAGGTGAAGCTGCTGCCCGCGCCCTCATCCGACACGCGGTAGAGCTGGCTGTTGGTGGCCGATCCGAACAGGAAGACCTTGCCACCGCGCACCAGGCCCGACAGCCCGCGAAAGCCCACGTTGGAGGCCGGCGCGAGTGTGTATTCCCGTGTCCACACGGAGCCGTCGAACGTCCACCTCTCGATGCCGCCCGAGCCGTTGGTGCGGTCGTCCGCCGTGTACAGCGTGTTCGCGTCGGCGAAGAAGTAGTCGTAGGTGGAGGGACCCGAGCTGGTCGGGAAACCGCTCAGCAGGGTGACCGTCTGATCGAACGCGGTGGGCAGTCCGGTTCCCACGGCGCTGACGCCGCGGAAGGCCCCGGTGGCGCTGGAGACGTAAAGCTGACCGTCATAGATCGATACAAAACGGTTGTTGAACGGACCGGCGCTGTTGAGTCCCAGGGACGAGGACGCTCCCAGGTCCACAAACCGGACGCCGCCGTTGGCACCCGCGGCCCAAAAACGGCTGCCGTCGTCCGTCGTGGCGCTGCGGATGTTGTTACCCGAGAAGGCGTCGGTGATCGCGGTGGTGGTGTCGATGCTGCCGTCCAGACCGATCCGGGCAATCACACGCGGCACGACGTCGGACGCCGTCGAGACCACACTCCCAAGGCCCGGCGTCGTCCCGTAGCCCACCGAGACCAGGTACTGCCCGTCGGCGGACAGGTTGATCAGACCCTCCGAGGTAGCGGAGCCCGAGACGGTCACCGGAAAGTTGAGGCCGTCAACAGCCGTAGGCAACGCAAGGCTTTGGACAAACGCGCCTTCGACGGTGACTTCATCGAGGAATACGGCCTGGGACGCGTTGGAGAGGGCGGCACTGCCGTTGCCTACACGCAGGACCACCAGGTTGCCGGAAGAGAACTGCGCCGCCGCCAAAGGCGAGGCGCACAGGAAGGCAGGCAGAAGGGCCCGCAGAAGCAGCTGTCGTTTCATGGGAGTCGCGCAGAACAGGTTGGGGTGAGGCCCGTCGCCCGGGCCTTCGCGGGCGGATGTTAGGCACCCGCCGTGAAGCAACCGCGAAGCGGATGTGGGCCTTCGACCAACCTGATTTTCCCCTCACTGTCGCGACGCTCCACCTGCGACCGTTTGCGCCCGTCTGCGGGCTTGTTGTGCATCGCGCCGTCACGCGGCCCGGCCTTCGATGCCTTCGCACTCGCGTGCGTGCCTGTTCTTCAGCGAACACCGGCGCCCCAACGTGGCTCGCTAGATGAGCGCGGTTGTAGAGGACGTTGGAACCTCGAGCGAAGGACGACTTCTTCGCCCGTCAGTGCCCGCGTGGGCGGAAGGAGGGTGGCACGCGGTGCACAAGTGCCAGGCGTGTGAAGCCTTCCTCGAGCCAGCGTTTGGGCTCGAGTTCGAGCCACTGCTCCAGGTCGCAGCGCAGGACCTCGCGCAACTCGCGCCCATCGGGGGCGCTCCAGATCAACTCCAGTTCAAAGCGCGTCGCCCAGGTGTTTTGCGCCAAGCGCGTCACCCAACTGGGTCCCAGCGCGATGCGCTCGGTGCGCAACAACTCTTCGCGCCCCTCGCCGTCGGAACGCCCCAAGTGCGGTGGCAGCGGATAGAGCGCGGGCTGGTCGCCAAGGTCCATCCCGACGGCACCCAAAAGGCGCAACTGCTCGCGCTCCATCGGTTTGCCGCGCGTGTCCATGTAGAAACGCGTCGGGCCGCGGGCAATCTCAAAAACGTCGCCCTGCGCTTCGATCAGCCCGGTTTCGAGGTCCGCGAAGCGCACCAAACGCCCCCACGGCGCGATCGTGCGCTTGCGCCCGGGTAGCGGCTCGATAGCGAGCGGCTGCGGGGTCAAGTTCGCCCATACGGCGGCGCCGTCGTTCCACTCCACGTGCACAGCCGTTTCGCCGCGCATGAGCGAAAGGCCCTGGCCGAGCGCACCATCGAGGGATACCCAACGGCCGTTGGCATCGCGGTAGCGCACGGCCGTTGCACGGCGCGCAGGATCCGCGAGGCGCGCGGCATGGTCCGCCGTCGCCCACCAATCGCGCACCGCATCCCCGACGCGCGTGCGCTCATACCACCAGGTGTAACCGGCGCTGGCGTAAAGCGCGGCGAGGGAGTGGATCTCGTCGCGCCACTCGGGCTCGTAAACCGGGCCCTTCCAGTCGCGCGCGGGATAGACGAAACGCGGCGGATCGCCCAAGCCCGCGCGCGCGGTCAAAGGGTGCAGCGCGGCGAGCACGTAGTCGGGTGCGATCGGCACGTTGCGGCCGACGGCCACGGGATCGGCGCTCTGCGTTGCGTAACCGGGATACCCGTGGACGATGTCGAACTCACCCGCCCAAAGGAGATTGCCAAAGCCCAAGGATCCCTCGCCCGCAATCGGGCCCGGATGCACGCGCCGCAGTGTGTCGAGCACCGCCGCCCAATCCCCAAGCACTGTGCGCAAAAGCCCCCAACCGGCTTCGTTCGCATCGAGGTCAACGGGCGGCAAAATGGCGCTGATCGAGTCGGAATAGGAGCCGGTGGTGTCGAAACGCTGATGGAAATCGGCTTCGAGCGCGGGTGCCAACTCGCGCGCCACACGGCTCTTCAAGAACCGACCCCCGTCGGGGACGGTCCGCGGCGCGCCGTGGTTGTCGAGCACGTCCCACCCCGCGCGTCCCTCGCCGTTGAACACCCAGTTGTGGTGCAGCGCGAACCCGTACCCGGCGGCCTCCGCCGCCGCGCGCACCGCGCGCAGACCCTCCTCGCCCCCCCACTCCGCGCGGGGTGGCAGCACCGCCGTCGGGTAACCGACGTCGTAACCGCCCTGCTGCCAATGGCGCATCCACACTTGCACGTCGCGGACACCGTGCGCGTCCAGCAGCGCAAGGTCGCGCGCGGCATCGGCGAACGGTGTGTGGTTGTAGTCCAAATGGTAGAGCGCCCCCGCGGCCTGCCGTTGGGGCGCCGGTGGGCGCGCTTGGCTCGGCAACACATCGAGGATGTCATCGGACCAGGTCAGCCAGATGCGCTCGCGCAGCGGTCGCACTTCGCCGTTGGTGTTCGGCAGGTAGAACGCACGCTGCCACGCGCCCTTCGCACCGTCTTCGAGCGCACGCCCCGGATCGGCGATGTCGATGCGCGACGCGTTGGACACTGTCGGATCGAACCACGCGCTGAGGTAGCGCACCGTTCCATCGCGGTACACCACGACGGCCACGGCGCCCTGGTCGGCGAACGGAACCTGCAACACGCGCAGATCCGCGGCGGGCGAGCGCACGGGCAGCCCGCCAAGGTGCAGTTCGCGCGCCACATCGCCGGGGCCCTCAAGATCGATGCACAGGCTGCGGCCCCGCGCTTCGTAGCGCGCGTGGCTGCCGTCGCCGAAAGAAAGCTCCAGAGCGTGGCCGGAGCGCGTCGCTTCGACGAGCGCAGGCAGCTCGCCCGCAGTGCCGCTGAACGCCCCGTGCATCGCGGGATGGATCAGGCCCTGGTCGATGACCTCGACGATGTCGAGCGCGCCGCGCGGCCCCGGGCGCAGTCGCCAGCGGAACGGGGCGCGCTCGGACTCGACCATCAGGTCGAGGTCGCGCCCCGATCCGCGGGCCGCAACGGGGATGCGCTCGAGCGCGCCGCGCGGCGTGCTCGCGGCCGCGAGGCGCGCGAGGTACTTGCCCGCACCACCGCCGGCCGCGGGTGCCCTTTCAGCCGCGGGGGCCCGTTCAGCCGCAGGTGCCGGTTCAGCCGCAGGCGCTGACCGTGCGCCGTCCTGCGCCGCCGCGGGGGCGACGTGCGTCCCCGCGGCGCAGGCCGCGCCCGTCATGCCAGCGCCCCAAAACCCTGCCGTCAACGCGAGCGCAGCGAACGCCCGCGCAAACCGCCCGTCTAGCGCCGCGCTCGGATCGCGTCCAGGCCCCATCAGAACCGGAAGTGCCGGATGACAAAGCCGCCGACCTTGCCGTCCTGGTTGATGTCCAGGCCCAAGGGGGCGTTGGGACCCTGCGTCAGGGACTCGTCGAGCAACAGGAGCGCACCTGCGATGCCGTCGGTGAGGATCGCCGCCTGCGAGTCGAAGTTGTGGACCGTCATCGCGCTCGGGTTGCAGCTCGAGAACGGACGGCGCACAAGGACCGCGTCCGCGTTGTCGCCGTCGCCGTTGAAGTCGACGTTGTGCTGGTTTTCGCTGACGCGGAAGAAGGCGTTGCCCGCGGCCAGGGTGATGCCGGGCGAAGCACCGTGGAGCGCGAAGCCGACGCCGAACAACTGGACGGCATTGCCGTTGAAACGGATCCAGCCGGCGATCGTGTCTGTGGTGTCGTTGTCTTGGGCCTCACCGCCGCATTCGAAGTTGAGCGAGCGGTCGATGAACGGCGCGCTTTGAATGAGCGGCACCGATTCATCGATGCCGACCCCAAGTCGCGGCCCATCGGGAGCCGGCGCCAACCAGTTCACGCCGATCTGGATGTTCGGCACGTTCGGGTCGAAGTGCGAGAACGCCCACGTGCCATTCACACCCGGCCGCGTGGCCGCAAGGATGCGCTTGCCGGCGAGGGCCGTATTAAGGGGCGATCCGACCTGGGACGCATTGTCGGTCACGTCGATGGCGGCGATGAGTCGGCCATCCAGCACGGCCAGGCCCGACCCTCCGCCCCCAACGTTGGTGGCGATCGCGAGGTTCAGTTGGGTGCTCGCTTCCGGCACCGCCCCCGGCGCTAATGCCACCCAACGGGCAACGCTATCGTCCGTGTCGCTCGAGCTGTTGTAGTCGCAGCCCGCGCCCTGCGCCGCTTCGTCGACGAGGGTCACGACATGGCCGTCGAGGAGCAGCACTCGCGCGCCCCCCGCCAGTCCAGTGTTGACCGGCGCGTCGAGGATCGGGTCCGCGTCCCACATGTCGAAGAGCAGCCAGTGAAGGATGTCGTCGCTTTGGTCGGCGTCGTCGGCGGTGAGGTCTGAGCACTGGGACGGCAACCAGCCGGGCGCAAAGCCCGCGAGTTCGTTCAGGTTTTGAGCCTGCAGCGCTTCGGACACGAGGAACGCCACCGCACGGTCGCCACCCGGGACCGCGCGCGCGGCCCGCGGTGTGCCCGCGTTGGCGAGGGCGAAGCCGGTGTTGCGCACGTGGGGTACGTCCGCGAGGGCGTCGACGAGGCCGAGGACGGTGGTGCTTGTCGCTCCACCAGCGCCGTTGTGGTCGATGCCGTCGGCGGTCTCGTCGAGGAAACAAAAAAGCACCCCGGCCTGGGCTTCGAGGGGTCGCACGCTTTCCTGGGTCTCACCCGTGACCGCCAGCACCGCGACCGGCACAAGGGGTGCATCCGCGTCCACATAACGCAGGGTGGTTTCGCCCGCGAGCGGAGCCTCAGCGGCCGCGTACCACACGCGGGTGTCGGTGGCGACCACGTGCGGCAGAAGGCCACCCGCGAGGGTGTCGACGTACTGCAGGTCGATCGGATTGACGCTCGTGGTCAAAACGACGAGCGCGTCGGCGCTGCCCTGCCCATCCCAGTTGGTGTTGTCCTCGGCCTCGGAGACAACGAGGAACAGGCGGGTGCCGAGGATCACTGCGCTGCGCGCCGCGACTTCCAGGGAGGTCGTGGTGCCCGTTTGCAGGTCGATCAACATCGCGACCGAGTCGAGCTCGTCCATGTCGTCGTTGAGGTCGAGGCCCGCCGCCCCGGTTGCCCCTTCGTTCGCGAGGTAAACGGCGTAGCGGCCCGCCACCGTGATCGGCGCGCCGGGCAACACGACGTTGGGCGCTGTGTTGACCTTGAACGACGGGTTGTCGTCGTCGTCGCCGCTGCTGCAGCCAGCGGCGAACAACGCGGCCACGAAACTCAAGGCCGCGGCGGGACCGGACAGCCGGCGAAGGGAGGCGGCGCGCGGACGTGTGGTGGCCTCGATCGCGGGGGCCGAATAAAAACCTGTGGTAAGCGGGAGGGGCACGGTCATGGGGAGATCCCGGGAAAAGGGCGCGGTTCGAGTGGCGCGGGGCTGCAGGGGGCGAGGGGGACCGGGGGCCGGCCCAACGAGGAGCCGAGCGCGCGCCCCGCCGCACATGATGCCCGTTGGGACGACATCGATTCCAGCCGAACCGCAATCGGGGCTCGGGAGTGCGCCCGCGGGACCGAACGGCTGGACGCCGCGCGGTACTCGCCCCATGCTCTGGATGCCCATGGACGAACAGCGCAGCACCATCGGCCCGTCCGCGGGATGTGTGCGCATCGTGTCGGCGCCCCATGCCGACACGTTCGGTTACGCGATGCCGCCCCCGGGGCTGTTGCGCCTTGGGGGATGGCTCGAGCGCGAAGGGTGGCGCGTTGAGCTGCGGGACTTCGCACACCTGCTCGCGCGCGGGGATCTGCCCGCGGGCGACGGCCTGGCGGACGCGGCGGCGGAGCGCGCGCTCGTGGGGGGCGCGCCCTGGGTGCTCGGCCTTTCGGTGATGGGCGCGACGCTGCCGATCGCGCTGGCCATCGCAAAGCGTGTGCGGGCGCGCGCCCCGAACGTGCGCATCGTCATGGGCGGACCGGGCACCACCGGGCTCGACCGGTTGTTGTTGGAGCGTTTCCCAGCGATCGACGCGGTGGTGCGCGGCGAAGGCGAGGTGGCGTTCTGCGAGCTGCTCGAGCGCTGGGCCCGCGGGCGCGACGCCGCCGGCGTGCTCGGCGTCACGTGGCGAACCGCGACGGGCGCCGAGCGCGAGTCGGACCGCGCGCCCATCGCGGACCTCGCGCGCCTCGCCGCGCCCGCCTGGCATCTTTTGCCGCCCTTGGCCGAGTACAAACGCGTGAGCGGCGAGGACGAGGGCCTCGTGCCGATCGATTCGGGACGCGGCTGTGTCTACGACTGCTCGTTTTGCACCATTGGTCGGTTTTGGGGCCGCCGCTCGCGCCCGCTGCCCGCCGTGCGGCTTGCCGACGAGATCGATGCGGCACTGCGCCTGGCGGGTGCCCGGCGCGCATACCTGTGCCACGACCTGTTTGGCGCGGACCGCAAACACGCGCTCGAACTTGCGCGGGAACTCTCCGCGCGCGGCGGTCGCCCGTTCGAGATACGGGCGCGCATCGACCACCTGGACGGGGAACTCGCACGCGCCCTAGGGGCAGCCGGGTGTTACCGCGTGCTGCTTGGCATTGAGAGCGCAGATGGTGCCCTGCGCAATGCCCACGGCAAGCGAATGGACGTGGAACTCGACCTCCGCGCGCGCCTCGTCGAACTGTCACGGGCCGGGATCACACCCATCCTCTCCTTGATCCTCGGACTTCCCGGTGAAGGTGAAGCCGGGCTGCGCGCGACGCTCGACCTCGCGCTGCGCGCAAGCCTCGCCGCGGGTGTCCATCTGTCGTTCCACCTCGTCAACCCACAGCCCGGATGCGGCCTCGGCGAAACCCACGGCGCGGATTCGCGGCCGGTCGACGACTTGCCGCCGGACATGGCCCTTGGCGCGGGAACGAGCGCGTGCGAAAGGGAGCTCATCCAGGCACACCCGGACATGTTCTCGACGTTCGCGGTGTTGACCGGCGAGCCTGGCGGAATCGAGCGGCTGCGCATGCTGCGCCAACTGAGCGACCGGCTTGCGCGGCGGCTTGAGCGCACGCCGCGGACATTCGCCGCCCTCGCGGCGTTGCGCGGTGTCGACACGCTCGACCTGTACCGGCAGGTCGAAGCTGCGGGGTGCAGCTTCGAGGCGGTGGCGCGCGGCGAACGCGATGTGCTCGTCGACGGGCTGCTCGAGTGGGAGCTCGGCCTGCTGCGCACCGCGGCGCGCAGCGGTCCCGGCGCGCGCGGACTCGGCAACTCAGCGGGGGACGCTCCCACGGACTCCGCCGCCGCCGCCGCAGCCGCAGCAGGACCGCGAGCCCGGGCCGAAGTGTTGCGCCTCGACGTAGATGCCCCGCACTGGGCCGAAACCCTGCGCGACCTTCCGCCCGGAGCGCCGCTTCCCGCCGTCGAACGCCGGCCGACGGTGCTGGCCCTCGCGCCCGGACCGCGCGGGGTGCGGACCCTGCGGATCAACGCGCCGGTGGCGGCCCTGTTGGAGCTGGCCGACGGTCGGCCCCTCGCGGCGATCGAAGCCGCGCTGCCGGGCGCGGAGGCGGCCCTCATGCGCCTCGCGCAGGAGGGGCTCGTCGAACCGCTCCCCCCACGGGGGCCCGCGACACCGCAGCGCTCGCCCGCGGGACCGAGTGAACGGGGGTAGCGCCGAGCGCCGAAATGTCCCACGAGATGTCGGAGTTCCCCGCGCACCCCGTATCCCCGCGCAGCCCGTATCCCCGCGCAGCCCGCAAAGCCGATGCCCCCATGAAAGCCACACACGCCGCCCGCCTGTTTGCCGCCTGCGCCCTCGCGCTCGCGCCCCTCGCCGCTTGTGGTGGCAACCTGCACGAGGGCCGCGAAATCGAGTTGCGCACCGCCTCGAACCCGACGCCGCCCTCCGCAAAGACCCCCACGCCACCCAACTCCGTCATGTCCGAGCGCTACAACCCCCTGTCGCCCGAAGAATCCCGCGTCATCCTGCGCAAGGGCACGGAGCGCGCCTTCATCGGCGAGTACACGGACAACAAGGCCGCCGGCACATACATCTGCCGCCAGTGCAACGCGCCGCTCTACCGCTCAGCGGACAAGTTCGAGTCCAACTGCGGCTGGCCGTCCTTCGACGACGAGATCGAAGGAGCCGTCACGCGTGTCCCCGATGCGGACGGCCGCCGGACTGAAATCGTGTGTTCGCACTGCGACGGGCACCTTGGGCACGTTTTCCTCGGCGAAAGTTTCACGAACAAGGACACACGCCACTGCGTGAACTCGGTCTCGATGCGGTTTGTGCCCGAGGGCACTCCGACGCCGAGTGTGATCGTCGTCGGTCGCTGAAAAGAGCGGTTCGCCACGACGCGCTAACAGCCGCGACGCTTTAGCAATGGGGCGGGGCGAGCGCCGCGAGGCTGTGCAAAAACGTGTCGCGCTCCTCCCCCGCCGCAATGCGTCGCAGCGCGGCGAGCACGTCGAGACGCGCTCGGATCCCGTCACGCGCCCGTCGAAATTGCACGAGGTGTTCGTCGTCGGGAATGTCCGCGCGCTTTTGGTCCGGGTCCGGAATCGGCCAGTGCAAACGTGTCGCACGCCCGAAGAACACCGGACAAACTTCCTCGGCGCACAGCGTGATGACGAGGTCGACGCTCGCGGGGTCAATGGAGTTCACCGATTTGGATGCTGGCGCCTGGGTCGATATGTCCGGCGCAAGGCCGACTTCCTGGAGCGCGCGCAACGCCAGTGGATGTGGACGGGTCGGCCGAGAACCCGCGGACTGCACACGCACTTGTGGTCCAAAGATGTCGCGCGCGAGGCGCTCGGCCATCTGGGAACGCGCCGCGTTGGCGACACACAGGAACAGCACACTTTGGAAATCGATCGAGGGCATGGGCGCGCGCAGGAAAACACGAGGAGGACCGCGGTGGGTGGCGGTAGAGCACACAGGTTAACACCCCCCACGCGACCCTGACCTTCGCCCCAAAAGACCATCGTCCCCGGGGGCGGTCACGTTAAGCTCCGCCCAAGGCGCGCGCTCGCACGCAGCACCGCGCACCCTTTGGCACACGCTCCACTGGCACACGCTCCACTGGCACACGCTCCCCTGGCACACGCTCCAGAAAGACCATGGCACCGTCAATTGAAGAAGCACTTGAGGATGCACCCAAAGAGACACCTAACGCGGCGCACAACGAGTCGCACAACGAACCGCCGTTTGCGGTCACCCTGCTCTTCCCGCCCCAGGGCCACTTCACCCAGCCCTACCTCGCGCTGCCGTGCCTCAAGGCGTGGCTCGTCGAGCACGGTGTTCCCGACACGCAGATCATCGACGCGAACATCGAAGCGTACGAGCACTTCCTCAGCGCCGATTACCTGCACAAGGCGAAGGCACGGGTGGCGGAACGCCTGCCCCTTGAGCGCTGGTCCGGAACGGATTCGATTCCCTTCGAAGAGCTCGGCGCGTGGCGCGCGGCAGCGGAATCGCGGGCTTCCGCCGACGGGCTGATCGAACGTGTCGATCGCGCCAAAGACGTCCTGCGCGGCGCAGACTTCTACGACGAGGCGCAGTACATCCCGGCGGTGCGCACCCTGTACGCGGCGCTGCGGCTCGTGTCGGCGGCGCACTACCCGGCGGAGCTCACGCCGCACAACTTCACCACCGGCTACGGGAACGACCGATCGCACGAAGTGCTGGCCGCGACCCTCGACGCCACGAAAAACCCCTTCGTCGAGTTTTTCGAGGAGCGCGTCTTGCCGCGGCTGCTCATCCGCCGCCCGCGTGTCCTCGGACTGAGCGTAATCTACGGCAGCCAACTCGTCCCGGCGCTGACGTTGGGACGGATGGTCAAAGCCGCGCTGCCCGACTGCCACGTCACGATGGGCGGCGGATTCCTCTCCTACATCGGGCCGAAGTTGATGGCCGCGCCGGGCATGGACGCGTGTTTCGACTCGATCGTGATGTACGAGGGCGAAGCGCCGCTGCTTGCGCTGTGCAATGCGCTGCGCGCGGGCATCGGCCTTGGCGAGGTGGGCTCGCTGCTTTGGTTCAACCGCACGGCATCAAAGACGGGGGCCGTCACGGCTGTCGAGGCCGTCACCAACGCACCCGGCCACCCGATCCGCCTCGAGGACGCGCCGCTGCCGGACTTCGAGGGTTTGCCCTTCGGCCTGTACTTCACGCCGGAGCTCGTTCTCCCTTACGACGTCAACCGCGGCTGTTATTACGGCGCGTGCACGTTCTGCACGTTGCCGACGGTCATCGGCCCCGGGTACCGCACACGCAGCGCGCGGCGCATCGTCGACCACGTGCTCGCGCTCAAGGCGCGCTACGGCACCCGCAACGTGAACTTCATCACCGACTGCATGCCGCCCGGTCTGCTTTCGGACCTGCCCAACGAGTTGATCGAGCGGCGGGCGGACATCCGCTGGTGGGCGGATGCGCGCGTCGAGCCCAAGGCGTACAACGCGGAAGGCGCGCGCAGGCTCTATGAATCGGGCTGTCGGAAGTTGCTGTTCGGGTTCGAAACGGCGACACCGCGCCTGTTGAAGATGATGCAAAAGGGCCAAAGCCCGCGCGCGACGCTCGAAGTGGCCCGCAACTGCGCGCGCGCCGGCATCAGCATCACGTTCTACGCGATGGTCGGTTTCCCGAGCGAAACACGGGACGAAGCGCGGGCCACGTTGGATTTCCTCCGCGCTGCCGCCGACGAGGGCACCCTGCGCGAGGTTTCACTCCAGACCTTCCACATCGACGAGGTCGCAAAGACCTACCACGAGCCGGAGCGGTTCGGGATCCGCGTCCTCACGGATCCGACCTCCGACCTGCAGCTTTACCACGCCTACGAGTCCGAGGCGGGGATGACCCAAAGCGAGGCGGCGGAGATGTTCCACGAGCTGATGGAGGGATTGCGCGCGAGCCTGCCCGTGTTCAGCGGCGACAGCATCTTTTTCTTCATGCAAAAGAGCCACTACTTCCTGCACCTCGCGCGCGGAGTGACACCGGATGTGTTCGCGGAGCGCTGCCGAGCGCGGCTCGACCAGCGGCCCCGCGCGCGCGCGGATCGCGGCGCGCCGGTGCCGGCAGGTCTGCGTGCCGTGCCGCTCGAACATCCCTACGCAAAAGCCGTGCGCACGCTCGCCCATCCCCTCGCCAAGGCGATCCGTCCGGATTTCACGGTGGGACGCTACGATCCGTCCGCCGCCGACGCCGCGCGCCTCCAACTGCCGGCGCTTGCGGCGCGCGACCGTGCGCTGATTTGGAACCCCGAATCCGCCGAGTTCCTCGACCTTTCCCCGGACGCCGCGCGCTTGCTCGAGGGCGTCGCCCGCGCGGGGTCCCCCGACTCGTACCTGGCGCGGATCGCTCCCGGCGCGGGACCCGCGCGCGCGCGCCTCGAGGCCTTCTTCGACGACCTCGCGCGCCAGGGCCTGCTGCGCGCCGATTCCCCGGCGGAAGCACCCGCGCCGCAGCCGGTCTGACGTTACCGACCGGCACCCTCGAGGCGGCGCGATCCCAAGAAGGGCATCCGGGACGACGCTGTCTGGAACCGGCTTTCTGGAAGGGGCCCCGGACCGCTTCTTCCTACGTCGCACGGATTTCCCGAGTAAAAGCCGCAACCGAGCGGAGTGACCGACGTCCTTGGAAGTGGAGCCGGATTTTCCGGCGCCTCCGCGCGCTTGGTGCGCTGCGGAAAGTTTGTCTTCGCGCGTCGCTCCCGGGACGAGGATTCCACCCTTGGAATCAAAATCAATGGTCGTGGTCGCGCTCGTCGCAATCGCTGCGCTCGTTTTTAGCCTGTGCGCGTCTGTTCGAGCTTCATCCACTGGGCCCGGGGCTGCTCCCCCGCTCGTCCCGGCGTTGGCCGGGACCAGCTCATCGCCGATCCTCCGGGTTCTAACCGGTCTTCCGCTGATGCCGTTCACCTCCGTGCCGGCCATCGTCGCCGTTGCGGACTTCGCCGTTGCTCCCAGTGCCCCGCGCCCGTCGCGGACGAAGAGCGCGACGGGTTCGGCTCGGCCCGTCCCGATGCCGACCGGAGCGGCACGCGAGTGCCACACGCATCCACACGCGCAGCGCTCGGCGCTGCGAGCGGATTCGACGGGGACAACACCGTCTTTTATCTGACGATTGCCGAACGCGACGCGCGCTTTGCCGCACCAGGCCACGGGGCCGGGTTGGTTGCCCTCCGGGACGACGTGTCCCTCGGCGAGAACCAAACCAACGATCCGCGGGTCGAGGTATCCAGCCGACACCGCTTGAGGATCGCCGTGCGCGACCGTGCGAGTGGAGCGCCCGTCGAACGCTTTGAGCTGGCGGTTGGAACCGAGTGGATCCAAGGATGCTGGCCCGTGTGGACAGCGAGCATCCCGCGATGGGTCGATGCACCGCAAGGCACTATCCTCGTGGAGGGCATCGAAATCATTGAAGGCCGTGTCCGCGCCGAAATTCGCACGGAGGACCACCGCGAAGCCCAATCGGAATGGGTCTTGGCGAAGGGCGGCGCGCTAGCGGCCGACGTCGAGCTCGCTCGTGTGGACGATTCGGTTGGGTCAAGGTGCAGGTTGCGGAGCGCGCCACCGGACTTCCCATCTCCGATGCCGCGGTTTCACTGATCCTCGATCCCGATGCAGCGCGGGTGGTCACCGTTTATTCGTCCGACGTCGGACTGCAGGTGATGCGCGCGGGTGAACACGACGAAACGCAGCAACTTGCCTGCGACACCCTTCGCCCTACTTGCACTCGGGATGCGCGATGACAAAAGCGCGTTGATTTATAGCGTGCGACGGATGGAAACTCCGGGATCCACGCACATCGAAGTGAAGGTCCCGACCCCGCCCCTGCGCGTGGCCTCCCGGGGTGGCACGCAGGCGACGCGCACGGTCCGAATCGACGCTCACGGCGCCGCCCCGTTCGAGCGCTTGCTTGTGCGCGAGCTGCCACCGCTGCAGTTGAGGTCCGACCGGGAAGCACTTTACTCCGGTCTCCCAGATGGCCCGTTGTTGCTGACAGTCGTCGGCCCCGACGGATCGAGCCAATACACCACGGTCGCGGGCGATCGCATCGAAGTGCAGTGAGCGCGCATCCCGGAGTGAAGCGCGGCCCCCTGTCCGTCGACCGCGCGGATGGATAAGCGGGGCGCACGCGGGTGTGCGCTCCACACCATTTTCCGCGCGCCGCGCCCATTGCGCGCAGGCTCGCGGGCGGCTGTCAGACCTGCGCGCTCTCCTTGGACGCACCAAACCGGCACGCGGGTCGCACCGTGCATCCCGCGCAGCGGGGAATGGGTGTGCAGACTCCGCCGTAGCCCGCCGCGCCAAAGAGCCACACCAAAGCGTCGATCTCCGCGGATACCACTCCGTCGGCGGCGGTTTGAGCTTCGAAGCGCGCCGCGTCGGCGTCGGGGGCCGACTCCCGCCCAAGCCACGCGAGTCGCTCGGGTCCCAGCATCCGCGCGACCGCGGGATCGAGCGGTACGTACGGCACGCCGAGGTTCCGCAGGTACTCAAGCGCGAGGGGGAAGCCGATCTGGGCGAGCTTCACCGAACTCGCGGGTGCACTGAGCCTGCGGGCGATCACGGGGGGCGTCGCAGAGCTCGCGAATCCGTCGAGACCCCCTTGCTGCGCTTCGATCGTGCGCAGCGTGCGGATGTTGCCTGCGAGGGCCGCCATCTGCGCCGCGGAGGCGCGGTTCGCCGCGCGCAGCGCACGCAGCCGATGGACGAGCCGCGCCGGCTCTTCGCGCTCCAAAAGATCCGGGTCGAAGCCCGCGAATGCGTCGGCGATGAGCGGGGTCTTGCGAGCGACGCTCGCCCACGGCTTTTGGTTCGCAAGCTGCGCGAGCACCATCGCACGCACGTGCTCGGTGAGGGAGAAGCGATCGCCCTGACGTCGCCGCCGCGCGGCAGCGATGCGACCGAACTGGGCAAGGAGCCCGTCGAGGTCGGCGACCTTTGAACGCAGCGTCGTGTACAGCGCATCGCGCAACGCCTGGGGTTTGATCTCCATGTCCCAGGGACCGCGGCCAGCAAAAGGGGTTGCACCCGATCTCCCCGTATTCCCGCCGGGGTCGTCGTACCCAAGGCACACCGGACGGTGTGGCCGACTCGCGCCCTCAAAAAAATGCGTGCCGCTGCAACCACGCCCCGCGGCGCACGTCTTTGGATGCAGACGTTCGCTGTTCGAGACGCAAGAAGGCAGGAGGTGCCCGTGATCGAGTGGATCGGAATGGGATTCGTGGGATTGGCGACGGTGTCGGGATCGTTCCGGACAGAGATCGGAAAGCCCAGCGCGGGAAAACCGGGCGAAAACCACCACGGCCCGGGACCGAAAAAGTCCTCTCCCTGGCCGGTCGCAATCCGCGTGCGTGGCCCGGCCCAGCCCTTCCTGTGTGGCGCAGCGGGCCACCGACAGGTCGGCGGGATGGAGCTGCTCCTTGGGCCCTTCCCGACGCGGATTTCGGCGAACGACGCGGCCCTCGACACCGCGTTCCTCGTGGACGCCACCGCGGCAGCCCTATGGCCCGGTGAACAGGGAACGACGCCCTGCCCTCTCGACCGCAAGTTCACCTCGTCCCAGCGGATCGCCATCGACGAGTTCGCGGCGACCTCGCGGGTGGAGGACGAGGACGAAGCCTGGTACGTGCACGTACGCGTCCGCGCAGGTGTGGCTTCGATGCACTGCTCGTCGTGCTCGCTCGTCCCCGTCTAACCGTGGCGCAGGGGGAGTGTTCTGCTCGCCCGTGGGCGAATGGGTCGCTGCGGCGCGCCCGGCGATTAGCCAGCGTCGCCGCTGTGGACGGTGGCTCGCGGATCCCGGCACCAAACCAGGCCGTACAGACCGCCTTCGACAAAGCCCAACGATTGGTAGAGCGCTTGGGCCGGCGCGTTCTGGTGCTCGGTGAAAAGGTGCAACGTGGAAAGTCCCAGTCGGTCCCGCGCCGTCTGCAGCGCCTTCTCCACCGCGGCGCGCGCCATCCCCTGGCCGCGGGCCGAACGTTCGGTGAAGACACTCCCCACTTGCCCGTGGGTGCGGTAGATGGCGGAGATGGCGGCGATGGAGCGCAAAGCCCCGTGTTCCTCGCCTGCGCCGAAGGCCCTGCCCGCGTGTGCCAGCACCTCGAACGCCGTACGACGATCCCGGGGTGTGTCCGAAGGCTGCAAGCCGTCTTCGGCCAAGAATTGGATGCGCAGGCGGTCCCAGTCGGTGAAATCCGCGGGGTGGAGCAGCCGCCCGGCGGCGCTGCCGCGCGGGCGGTCGCCCGCTTTGTGGGTCGGCGCCGCTTTGTGGGTCGGCGCGCGGGTCGGCGCGCGGGGCGGCGCGCGGCCGACGGTGTCCCCGTGCACCCATCGAAACAGCCGCTCTTTCGATTGGAACTCCAGCTCGAGCGCGATGCTCCGCTGGAGCGCCGCAAACAGCGCAACCGCGCCGTCCCAATCCCCGCGCACCTCGACGAGGCGCGGGCAGGACTGCGCGATCGGGGCAGCGAAGCCGACCGCGACGTCGGGACGTTCGCCCGACTGGACGATGGCCATGCCGTCGGAGCGCACGCACGCGGCCGCCACCACGCGGCCCGCCCCGTCCGCGCCCCGGAACACCGGCGATCCCGACTCCAGCAACTCGAGCAATTGCACGCTCGATTCGATCCGCACTTCGAGGAAAGCACGCACGGCCTCAACCTCGCCGGGCGCGGCCACATCGATCGAAACGGCCTCCGTCGCAGCGGTGTGGATCGGAACTCCGATCCCGGGTCGCTCTCGAGCTCGATCCACGTCGCGGAGCATACCGATCCGAGCGGCGCATTGACCGCCCCGGCCCCCGGTCGGGGATCATTCGACCTGCAGCACGTAGGGGGCGACGTCCGCGACCTTGACGTCGATCCCCTGCGCGATCGCGCCCGCCGTCACCCGATAACGTCCGCGCGGCAAGCCCACGAAACGCGCCTCGCCCGTTGGCGAGGAGCGCAGGGACCCCTTTGCACGGCTGTCCTCAATCCACTCGGCGACACTACCCTCAAGTTCGAGGTGTTGAAGCTCGATGTCGACACCAGCCGCGGCGGTGCCGTCCGCGCGCACCAGCCGGATCGCGAAGTCCACCAACGTGTACGCCTCCAGGTGGACGGTCGCGCCCGCGGGGCCGATCTCGAACTCACTTTCGGCCCGCCATATCCCGCTTTGACGCAGGTTGATCCCCCACCGACCTGGCGCGAGTGTCTGTACCCGCACGTCACCCGCCGCGTCCGTGTGCCACGTCGCCGCCGGGGCTTGCGTCAGCGGAACCGAAGCCACGATGCGCGCGCCGTCGAGCGCTCGGCCATCCTCCCGGACGTGGATCGTGAGCGGCGCGGGGGGCGCCACGACATAGCTGACGTCGTGGTCGGGGCCGGGAACGGAGTACTCCTGAAGCGGGTGATGGACGCCCTCGCGATCACCCGCCCAGATACCCACACGCGTCGGCGTTCCCAAGGCGATCGCCAGCCGCCCGTTGCGGTCCGCGACGTAGGCGCGGCTGCTCGCGTCGCCGAAGGGTGGCAACACGGCGATGTGCAGTTGCACACCGTCCACCGGCGCGCCGCTTTGGTCCACGGCGTGGATGCGCAGGGAGGCCTCGGAAACGGTCAAAAGGACTTCCTGCATATCCGCGGTGATTTCCAGCGCGGCGAATCCGTGCAGGTCCTTTTGGCCAAGGGTCGCGATGAAGTGCAAATCGGCACGGGATGCGGGCACGCCCGGAGCCAAGACGCTCCGGTCCAGCCGCACCGGAAAATAACGCGACACCGACTGGCCATGGATGTCAAAGAAGTGCATCGAAAGCTCGCCCGACACCCCCATCGGCTCACCCGCCCCATCGACGAAGCGCACGTGGAACGCATGCGGGCTCAACGGGATGGGAACCACCTCGCCGGGTTTGCTGTTGCGCGGTATCCAACGCACTTCACGCCACCGCTCAGGGTGATAGAGGTGGAACGAGTGGCCCGGCGACGCACCCTCGAGCCGTGCACGGCCGTCCGCATCGAAGCGAAACACTTCACGCTCGATGCCCCTTTGCCAGTCGGCGGGGGACGTCAACTGGGCGGTGTAGGCCGAGGTGTCGCGGAGCCCATCGCCCTCGAGCTGCAATTCGATCCCCATCGTGGGGTCGAGCCGCAGGATCTGCTCCGGCGCGCTGGGGTCCAAGTCGCGCAGGTCAACGATGCGCGGGAGGAAACCCGGCGCCTCGAGCAGCAGCGAACAAACGTCGTAGGCCACGGATTCGAGCCCGAATCGCCCCTCCGCATCGCTGCGCGCCGAAGGCCCCGGACTGACCGCCGGAGTGAGCCCGCGACGGGGAAGGAAGACTTCGACCGCTGCATCGGCGACGGGCTTGCCGTCAACGCGCCCGAGGATGCGCCCCACCAACGGTCGAGCTTCGCCAAACGCGAGTTCGACATTCACCGCGCCCCCATCCCCTTCGGGCGCGGCAACATCAACGTCCACCGGGGCCGAGAAATCGATGCCTCCGGCCACGGCCGTCAACTGGTAACGGCCGGGCGCCATGTCGGGAATTTCGAAGCGTCCCTCGGGATCCACGACGGGGATCCAATCAAACCATCGGCCACCGACGGCTGCGCTCTGGATCCGCAGCTTGTAGTCACCGACCGCCACACCGCCGCGGGTCGCGCGGCCGCGCAGAACGGTCGCGGGCACCATGCCGATCTGCAGGGGTGTCCCGACGGCGTCGGGCACGATCGCCAGTGTGTTGTATTCGACGCGGCCCCAGCCGGGTTTGGTCGCCCAGAGCGAAAACTGGCTGGCGTCGACAACGAAGTTGAGCCAACCCTGCGCGGTGGAAATGCGCTCCGACGAAACCCGCCGCACCGCGCCGGACTCGTCCTTGACATCGGCGACCAGCCCGACACGCACGCCGGGCAAGCCTTGGGTCTTAGGGTCCGAATCGCGCGCATCGAACATGAACACCCACACCAGGTTCGCGGGCGATGTCCGGAGCCGAACATGGGCAGCTCGCGCGTCCTGGGCGGGGGCGAACTCCACTTCGTCCGGCATGCACTCGCCGTAGTCGAACCCGGCGCGGAACGCCCGCACGCCCGCGGGCCGCGGGATGGCAACGGGCCCGAACGACCCGTCCTGGGCGACGGGCAAACCCGCCACACGCCGGCGCGACCCGTCGTTGAACAACGCATCGACTTCGACGATCGCCCACATCCCGATCGTCACGCCGCCGGCCGTTTCGACTTCGCCCGTGAGCTCAAAGACGTCGGCGAGATTGAGCGTGTGATCCACCCCCGGTCCTGTGGTCCACTCGACGGCGCGTCCCGCGTCGGCCTGGGCGAGCCAGACCTGGGGGCCCGCAACGGCGTGCACCGACACAAAGCCATCCGCTCCGGTCTCGAACCGTCGCAGGAGCGCGCGCCGAGCGCGCGATTCGAACGGGTCCGCGTCCGGTCCGGCGACGGGCTCATAAAACGCGATCTGCAGGACCTGGGCTCCGGCCACGCCTCGCCCTTGTGCGTCCACGACATGGGCGCGGGCGGCAGGCGCGGCCGCGAGCGCGATCTCGACGTCGCTCGGGTTTGCCTCCGGCCCCAGAACCACGCACGCAGCGGCAAACGTCGGATGGCTCGCCCACACGACCGTCGAAAGATCCGGCGTCGCGCGCGCGGGGGGTGTGAGTCGGGCCCCGCCCGCGGCGTCCGTGGTCGCGAACCGATCGTCGCTCAGGAGTCGCGCGTTGCGGTCGGCGAGCAGCCACAGGCTCTGCGACGCTTCGGGTGTGGGGTAAAACCCCAAAACATCATTGTCGAGGGTGTGCCAGGAGACCGTCGCGCCGGCGACCGCACCGCCCGCGGTGTCGCGCACGCGGATCCGCAGCGGCGCCGGTTCGGGCGCGCTCGCGGCCACAGGCACTCGGCCATCGGCCGCAGGCGCAACGGTTGCCAAAGCAGCGGGTTCGGCATCCGGAGCTTGGGGCGAAGCCGCCGCGGCACGCACCTTTGCGGCCTTGTCCAGGTCCGCAACGGCAGACACATCGGGGCGGGCGACCGCAACCTCCGGCGCGGCTGGGGGCCGCAATCCGAAGTAAGCCGCGATCAGTACCGCCACCACTGCACAGACCACGAGCACGGTGCGCATCGGGTGTCTCCGTCAGGGAAGTTTGCGTTCCTTCGGGCGGAAGGCCGGCGCGTGCACCTGGCAACCGCGGGGGGCGCCGGACGAAGTGATCATGGTGCTCGGATCCGACCTCACCCCCTCAAGGGGCGGCCCAATCAACGGCGGGCCGGGGTTTACGCCCTGCGCAGTCGAGAGTTGACGCGATCCGACGATCAGCGCAACGACGCCGCACAAGAGCAGGAGTCGATGTCGAATGAGCGCCCTCACATCAACACTTCCCGGATGCGCTGAGCGCTTCCAATGAGCCACTTCCTGCTGCCAACGTCGAACTGCGGGGTCGGACGCCAGGACCGCTCCGCGCGCGCACGCAACAGCATCTGCGCGAACTCTTGCCAGACGATCTCCGTGATCCCCCCCAACTGCGCGAGCGCCGCGTCGGCTTGAAGGCCATCCGGCTCATCTCCCGACTGCATCGCGTTCAGCAACCACCAGATCGCGGCGCCGGCGCCACCGTCGGGACCCAGCGCAGCGGCACGGTACGACGAAGCAGCTTTCGACCAGTCGCCGCAAAGAGCGCTGTGAGCCGCCCTCAGCTCCATCAGTCCACGGTGCGCGCCGGAGGCATCAACTTCCACGATGCCCGCAAGCAGCCGTTCGACGGTTAGCGTGTGTCCGGCGCGAAGCTGTTCAGATCCGAACCAAGCCGTGGGGACCGGATGCGGTTCCAAACGAAGGGATGCAATTCCGATGGAAACTCCGCGCGAGAGAACCCCTGTGGCTTCGATCCCCGGGCGTCTTCCAACCTGCGCGATCGCCCAGATTTCCTCCGAAACTGCGCGATACTTGTTGAGATCCTCGCCTGCTTCGAACAGAACGTCGGCACTTTCAGGCCGGTGGTTTTGACCCGCGGCGACCTCCGTCCCCATCAGTCCCGACTGGTTGGGATCCGCGAAAATGTGGGCGTGGGCCACGCGCCGCAACCAACTCGCCACTTCGCTGCGGTGCACGCTGACGAGGTGTCGCTCGGCTCGGGAGAGGTACGTCGAGAAACGACTGATCGGATCGCGCGGCAGGAGTCGATCGAGGGGATCGCCCGGCCCGCGGGGGTTCGGCGGATCGAAGAGCGCGGAGCGCTCCTGACCGAGGACGTCGAAGAAAACCTCGAGCGCCTCGCCGGATAGGGTCGGGTGGGTCACCACAGTTGATTCTCTTGCACGGCCAGTTCGCCGAGCGTGGGAGGTTTGAGTGTTTTGATGGCTTCGAGGCCCGCGCGGTAGCGGGTGCGGACCTCTTGGGCGCTGCCGAACTCGAGGGGGTCGAGGTCGCCAAGGGAGCGGCCCTCCAACACGATCGCCCACAGGACGGAGCGCGTCTTGGGTTCGAGCAGGTTGAAACGCAGAGCGCACAGGCGCGAAAGGGGCGGTTCGACACCGAAGAGCTCGACAGCGAAGCGGAAGCCAACTTCGGACTCCGCATCGAGGGGTTCGCGCTCGAACTCGAGCAGCAGATCGTCCTGCAACAGGTCGCGAGCACCGCGCCGCACGATCCCGTCGCACCAGTCCTCCAGTGTCGGAATCCCCGTGTAGAGCATGCCCTTGTAAGCCGCAATCGCGAGCGCTCGCATCCACAGGCGATCCGCATGGATGGCGATTGAGCGCTGGCGGGCGAAGCGAATGCCCCGCCGACGCATGTCGAGCGGATCCCCGTCCGCGAGGCGCGCCAGAAGCTCGCGCGTATCGCTCGCATCAAACAACGACTGCCACCCCGACGGAACCTCCAACCGGCGCCCGACGGGCTGCAAGAGGTCGCGCACCTGCAACGCCGGGTCCGGCCGCAGCTCGCCAGGGGGCGGCGGCTCGGGACCTTCGCCAGCAAAGCCGGCGTTCGAATCCGAGGGCTCGGACGGGACCATCGCAACCGCGAGCATACGTAGCCCCCATTTTCTTGCAAGGCCGAAATTCGCAAGGGACGTCCAACGGCTGCGGGGGTGACCTAAAACTGAGACCAACTGGCAACCGCGCCGAGGCAACGGAACCGCCACCACGTGCCTAACCGCGGCCCCAAGCGCGTCCCAACGTCGGGTTCCGCGCCCGACAATCGCCATTGGCAGGCCCTCGCCCAGCTTCAAAACCTGGGGGCGCCCCGGCCCCCGGGACTGCTAGGATCCGCCGCGGACGTCGTCGCGCACCCCCGCGCCCTGGGCATCCGCACACCACCATGCAGTTCGGATTTGCCATCGACCAGCGCAAGTGCATCGGCTGCCACGCGTGCACCGTGGCCTGCAAAGCCGAAAACGACGTGCCGGTCGGAAGTTTCCGCACCTGGGTCCAATACACCGAAAAAGGCCAGTTCCCCGCGGTGAAGCGCCACTTCACGGTGCTGCGCTGCAACCACTGCGACGCGGCACCCTGCGTGACGATCTGCCCGGTGAACGCGCTCGAAAAGCGCCCCGATGCGATCGTCGACCTCGACCGCGACCTGTGCATCGGTTGCCGCGCGTGCATGCAGGCGTGCCCCTACGACGCGCTGTACTTCGCCGAGGACAAGGGTGTCGCGGAGAAGTGCCACTTCTGCGCGCACCGCGTTGAAGTGGGCCTTGAACCCGCCTGCGTCGTCGTTTGCCCAGTGCAGGCGATCGTGTCGGGCGACACGTCCGACCCGACCTCCGCGATCGCCCAACTGATCGCCGCGGAGCCCACCACACGCCGACGGACCGAAAAGAACACGGGTCCGCGGGTGTGGTACGTCGATCCGCTCGTCGAAGCGCTCGATCCCGCGCGGGTCCAGGAGCCCGAGGCCTACCTGTGGTCCGACCGCGCCGCGTTCGATGTGCCGCCGCCGGTGGTGCCCGGATTCGAGCCCGACGAACACGTCGTCCGCACCCTCGACGCCCCCCACAAGCCGGCCTGGGGCTGGCACGTGTGGACCTACCTGGTCACCAAAAACGTCAGCGCGGGAGCGATGATGGCGGCGCCGTTCCTCGCGCTCCTGGGAGTCGAGCCGGGCCCGTTACGCGATCTCGGCCCGGAGATCGCGGCGCTAGGTTTCCTTGCCGTCACCGGCGCGCTCCTCACCCACGACCTCGGCCGGCCCGAGCGCGTGTGGCGCCTGCTCCTCGCGCCGAACACGCAGAGCTGGTTGGTGCGCGGCGCTTGGGTCCTCACGGCATTCGGCGGCGCCACCTTCGGCGCGCTGGTGGCGCGACTCCTGGGCGCCTGGGCGGTCGCCGACCTGCTGCGCTGGATCGCCGTGCCCCTCGCGGTGCTGACCTCCGGTTACACCGCGTGGCTGCTCGCCCAGTGCCGCGGACGCGACCTGTGGCTCGAGCGCGGCATCTTCACCGGCCTCGTGCTGCGTGCCGGTGTGTTCGGAGCCGCGCTCGCACTCCTGTTCGCGGGCGCCGCCGCGCCGTTTGCGGGCGTCGCATTCCTCGCGCTCAGCCTGGCCACCGCGTGGCACATGAACCGCGAGCGCACCGCCAAAGCCTCGAACACCCTCTCCGCCCGCGCCCACGCCATGCTGTGGTCGAGCGTCGCGCGGCGCACCCCCGCGTGGATCGCGATCGGTGGCCTCGTCGGCCTGGGAGCCTCACTCGCACCGTCGCTTCCGGTTTTGTCGTTTGCCGTCGCCGTGGGCGCAGTGGTCCTTTCCAGCGTGGGGCAGTTCATCTTCGAGCGCGAGTTCGTGCGCGCCGGCCAAGCGGTGCCGATCTCGTGACGACCCAATCCCCCTCGATCGCGCCGTCCGGCGAACCGTGGCGGACCACAACCCTCGCATCCTTTCCGCCCCTTGAGCGTTGGGACGATTGGGTCGAGTACGACCCCTCCGCGTGGCCGCGCAAGGTGGAGCGGCGCTACGCCCTCGTGCCCACCATCTGTTTCAACTGCGAAGCGGCGTGCGGCCTGGTGGCGTGGGTCGACAAGAGCACACGTCGGATCCAAAAACTCGAAGGCAACCCGTACCACCCCGGCTCCCGCGGACGCAACTGCGCGAAAGGTCCCGCGACGCTCAACCAGATCCACGATCCCCAGCGCATCCTCTACCCGATGAAGCGTTCGGGGCCGCGCGGCAGCGGTGCGTTCGAGCGCACCACCTGGGACGAAGTGGTCGCGACCTTCGGCGCACGCATCCGCAAAGCCCTCGTCGAGAACCGGCGGACACAGGTCATGTACCACGTCGGGCGGCCGGGGCACGACGGTGCGATGGAGCGTGTGCTGCAGGCCTGGGGTGTCGACGGCCACAACAGCCACACGAACGTGTGCTCGGGCGCCGCGCGGCTCGGTTATGCGCTGTGGTCGGGCGGCGACCGTCCATCACCGGACCACGCCAACGCAAAGTTCATCCTGCTGCTGTCGTCGCACCTGGAGACCGGCCACTACTTCAACCCCCACGCCCAGCGCATCATCGAGGGCAAGATGAAGGGCGCGAAGATCGCGACGGTCGACGTGCGCCTGTCGAACACGGCAAGCATGTCCGACTGGTGGCTCGCGCCCTATCCAGGCACGGAAGCCGCCCTGCTGCTCGGGTTTGCGCACGTGATCCTCGCCGAGGGGCTCGAGGACACCGAGTTCCTGCGCAACTGGGTCAACTGGCGCGAATACATGCGTGCCCGGGGCCAAACGCCGGATTTCGCAGCTTTCCGCGCCGCGCTCGTCGATCAATACCAGCACTACACCCCCGAGTTTGTGGCCGCCGAATGTGGCGTCGACGCCCAAACCGTGCGCGCAATCGGCCGCGCAATCGGCGCCGCCCGCGGTGCGTTTGCGTCCCATGTGTGGCGCAGTGCGGCATCCGGCAACCTCGGCGGTTGGCAGGTGGCGCGCTGTCTGCAGCTCCTCAACGTCCTGACGGCCTCGGTCGGCACGCAGGGTGGCACTGCGCTGGCCGGCACGAACAAATACGTCGCCAAACGCTGGAATCCCCCGCCCGCGCAGGATGTGTGGAGCGAGCTTTTGTATCCGCCGGAATGGCCCCTCTCGCACCACGAACTCAGCTTCCTCCTGCCGCACCTCATCGCCGACGGGCGCGGTGTGATCGACACGTACTTCACGCGCGTCTACAACCCCGTTTGGACCAATCCCGACGGCTTCTCGTGGATCGAGATGCTGGGCGATGAATCCAAAGTGGGTCTGCACGCGTGCCTGACGCCAACCTGGAGCGAAACCGCGTTGTGGGCCGACTACGTGCTGCCCATGGGGCACGCGACGGAGCGGCACGACGTGATGAGCCAGGAAACCCACGCGGGGCGCTGGATCGGCTTCCGCCAGCCCATCGGGCGTGTGCTCGCCGAACGGGACGGCAAGACCGTGGTTGCGACCCACGAAGTCAACCCGGGCGAGGTTTGGGAAGAGGACGAGTTTTGGATCGCGCTCTCCTGGGCCATCGATCCCGATGGTGACCTGGGCATCCGCAAGTACTTCGAATCACCGTACCGCCCCGGCGAGCGATTGAGCGTCGACGACCAGTACCGCTGGATGTTCGAGAACTCCGTTCCGGGGCTCGTCGAAGAAGCCGCCAAACACGGCCTCGACCCGCTCGGATACATGCGGCGCTTCGGAGCGTTTGCCGTTCCCGGCGACACCCTGACTCCCCACGCCCACACTGCACCGACCGAGGGCGCCGAGCGCAACGCCGCAGAAGGCATCTGGACGAAGGACGGCAAAACCGTCGCGATCGACGTCGCGGGTGCACCCTGCGCCGGCTTTGCGACACCGAGCAAGCGCCTTGAGTTCTATTCTCCCACGCTCGTCGAATGGGGTTACGGCGACGAGGCGCTGCCGGGTTACATCCAAAGCCATCTGCACCGCTCGCGCTTGGACACCGCGCGCGGCGAGATCGCCCTCGTCCCGACGTTCCGCCTTCCGACGCAGATCCACACACGCAGCGCCAACTCCAAGTGGCTGGCCGAGCTCTCCAACACGAACCCCGTGTGGATCCACCCGACGGACGCCGCACAACGCGGTGTGAAGAGCGGCGATTTGATCCGCGTTTCGACGCGCATCGGCCACTTCGTCGCACGCGCCTGGGTCACCGAAGGCATCCGCCCGGATGTCGTCGCGTGCAGCCACCACATGGGGCGCTGGCGGATCGACATTGGCGCAAGCACCCCCGGCGCGGTTGACGCGCAAGCGCGCTCGAGCGAGAGCCTGGGCGCTGACCGCTGGAGCTCCGCGCCCGTGCGGGTCGAACACCACGCTCCGGGCCAGTGGCGCGTCCGCCGCACCGGAGACGTGGGGCCGTTCGAGTCGTCGGACCCGGATTCGTCCCGTGTGTTCTGGAGCGCGGGCGGCGTCCACCAGAATCTCGCCTTTGCCGTGCAGCCCGATCCGATCTCCGGCATGCACTGTTGGCACCAGGTTGTGACGGTTGAAATCGCCCATGGCGAGGACCGTTTTGGCGACGTGGAGGTCGACACCACGAAGGCCCGGGCGGTTTACCTTGAGTGGCTGGAGCTTGCGCGCGCCCGCCGAGCCGCGGCGCCGCCGACCGACCTGCACCGGCCCGAGTGGTTCGCGCGTGCGGTGCGACCCAGTGCGAAGGCCTACCGCAAGCGGACGAGCTGAAGCGCCCCGTCCCACCCACGCCCCCCCCGCGAGTCATACCCGCGCGCAGTTTTTGTCTGGATATCGGGACCCGAATATCGGAAGTTGGGCGGATGCTCTCCCAAACTGCCGAGTACGCCCTGCGGGCCGCCGTCCTTCTCGCGCGCGCACCCGACCAGTTCGTTCCCGCCGCGGTCCTCGCCAAAGCGGCGGGGGTTCCGCCGCCCTACCTCGCCAAGCTGTTGGGCGCCCTCGCCCGCGCGGGCCTCGTCGAAGCGCGCCGCGGGCCCGGAGGTGGCGCGCGGCTCGCTTTTGCACCTGAAAGCCTCTCCGCCCTCGACGTCGTCGAAGCGGTGGAGCCCGTCGCCCGCATCCGCCACTGTCCGCTGGGGCGTGAGGAACACGGCACCCGCCTGTGCGCGCTGCACCGCCGCATCGACGAAGCGATCGAAGCGACGCAGGCCGCGCTCGCCAGCACGACACTCGAGACCCTCGTCGACCGTCCCAAGGAGCGCGGCGCGTGCCGCTTCCCCGCCGCCACGACGGCGAAGGCGAGCGGCGCCCGCCGCGCCTGATACCCGCGCCCTACGGGCGCGTTTTGCCGCGCGGCGCGCCCCCATCGTGTTTAGGATGGACGCCATGAGCCACGAGTCTTTGGACGAGCGCGAAAAGAAGGGCAACGACGCTGCGGCACGCGACCAAGCAAGTTCCCAAACCGGGTCAGGTGGCACCCAACCCGCCGGCGAGCGAGAAGCGGACGCGGCGCTCGACGTCCTCGCGCTGGACCTGTCGATCGAAACCGTCGAAGAGCGCATCAGCCCCGGCGAAACCAACGTCTTCGACAAGTAGCCGGGGACGCTCGCCATGTCACCCGCTTCCGACCGTAGGGATGCATCAACGGGTCCCCCCGGGGAGCCGGATGGGGCGGCGCAGTCGGATTTGAACGCACAGCCGAATGCTCCCGAGGGCCGCTGGGCAGTCGCCGCCATGGCCGCCGTGGCGATCCTCGTTGCGCTATTCCTCGCACTCTGGTTGCTGTGGCTGAAGCCGGACCCGGCGCCCGCGGGAGGCGCGCTCTTGACCCCCGCTCCAGCGGACGCCGCTGGAGCCGGCAAGGGCACTGCCGACGGCAAGGGCACGGGCACCGACGAAAGCCGCGCGCAACCCGCCGCGGTCAGCCGGGTATGGACCCGCGTGCTCACCGCTGAGGATCCCTTCACCTTCGAGCCCCACGCACCCGTTGCCGACGGCCGCACTGCGGTCTCACCCCACGGCCCGGACCTCGCGGGAACCTGCCACGCGTGCCACGGCGAGATCGTCGCGGAATGGTCGCGCGGGCAACACGCGCTCGCGTGGATCGACGAGCACTACCAGGCATCGCTCGCCGATCTGCGGCGGCCCGAGGCGTGTTACGGATGCCACGCTCCTGAACCCCTGCACGCGCCGGGACGCCGCTTCGGCACGGCGCCTTACGTGCGCGACGAACAGGTCGAAGCCTGGCACTTCGGAGTGTCCTGCGCCACGTGCCACCTGGGCGCGGATGGTGAGACGTGGCTCGGTCCGCACGGGAGCGAGAACGCGCCCCACCCGACGGCGCGCGGGGAAAGTTTTGTTGGCTCGGCGACCAATCAACTGTGCATCGACTGCCACCGCACCGACGTCGGACCGGTGCTTGGCGTGGCGCGCGAATACGAACGTTCGGACCTCGCCGCCACGGGAGTGCGCTGTGTCGACTGCCACTTTGCGCCGGTCGAGCGTGCGTCCGCGCCGGGCTCGCCCGTGCGGGTGGGGCGCAGCCACGAACTCTTGGGGCCGCGGGATCCGCACTTCCTCGCGCAGGCGTTTGCGCCCCGCGTGGAGGCGCTCGCGGACGGCGGTGTTGCCGTGCTGATCGAGAATCGCGCAGGGCACCGTGTGCCGGGCCTCGTGGGGCGCGAACTCCACTTCGAAGCGACGGCACTCGACGCCGCGGGCGTCAGCGCGGGACGGGCGGAATGGACGCTGGGTTCGTCCAATCCGCTGCAGCTTGGCGAAACACGCCGTTTCACACTCGCGAGCACAAGCGCCGCCGAGCGTGTGCGACTTCGAGCGCACCATGCCGCGCCCGGTTGGACCACGCCCGTTCCGTTCCTCGACGTCGAACTGAAAATCCAACGGTGACGATGTGAACGCGAACGCGCGCGGTCGACCTCGAGCATTCCCGCGCTCGCTCCACGCCACCGTCGTGGCGCTCGCCGTCGTGGTGTTCGCTGCGGGCCTGGAGAACGCGGCCACTGCGGCGCAGCACACGCAGACCGATCTGAAAACCGATCGGGCGCAGGCGCGCGACTTGCGGGCGTTCGAGCGCGCCGCGGACGGCTGGGTCAGCGGGACGCAGCGGCCAGACCCTGAAGCGCTGCGAGCCCTTTTGCGACCGCTGGTCGCAATGGCGGGCGAACGCGGGCGGCGGCTCGAAACGGCGCTCTGCCGCCTGCTCGGCGCCGCACAGCAGCGCTCTTTGGATGCCCACGCGTTTGGCGCTGCGGACGTGGCGCGCGCGACACTGTTGACGCGGCTCGTGGACCCCGCGAACGATGGGACGCGGATCCACCTCGAGCGCGGAGTCCTCCTGCGGCCCGTGACGCAGGACGACGCCGGTCGGTTGGGAGCCGCCCTCGCGCTCGGGGGTGCAAGACTCGACGGCGGCGCGGGGCGCGGTAGCGGCGCAAGTGTTCCGGCGCTGCTCGCGGCGAGCCGCGATCCGGACCCGCGCGTCGCGCGTGCGGCGCTGGACGGTTTGGTCGGGGAACCGCACGCGACCGCGCGGTTCGCCGCGGAGGTGCTCGCGCGCGGCGAAGAGCCCGAAGCGCAGAACGCCCGGCGGCGCTCTGCGGAAGGAGAAGGCGGAATGGACGTCGCGCTGGCACGCCTTGGACGGCACGCCCGAGCACTGGAGCACGTGCGCGCCCTGGCCGCCGCTGAGGCCGCGGCTGAGGCCGCAGCAGCAACAAGCGCTCCGCCTCGTCCGCCCGCGGCGGAGGGGAGCCCAGCCCCGGGGCTCCAGGAACCCCAGAAGGCTACTTCGAACGGCGCACGTGACGCGGCAGCGCCCGGGCGCGAGCCGCCGTCCGGTTTGCCAGCTGTTATGCACGAGCGCCTGGTGCCGGCGCTGATCGCGGAACTGCGCGGCGACGACTGGCAGCGGGCTGCCCACGCCGCCAAGGCCGCGGACCTGTTGGAACCCCGCCCAGTGGTGCGGCCCCTCATCGAAGCGCTCGAAGTGTGGATCGCACGGGAAGCCGAGGCGCTGCGGGAGCCCATCCCCGGCGCCGGACGTGTGCGCGCCGAGCTGGTCGAAACCCTCGAACGCATCTCCGGTCTCTCCCTCGGCGCGCGGCCGGATCGGTGGCGGCAATGGCTCGCGGGGGTAGAAAATGGCGAACCCGTGTCCCGCGGTGCTGACGCGACCCGAGCACAATCCGGCTTTTTCGGGCTAGAGCTGCGCTCGAGCGCCGTCGTGTTCGTGCTGGATGGCTCCGGCAGCATGGGCGTGGTGATGCCCGGCCAGGGCACGCAGTCGCTGGACGGGCCGCGGGGGCCCAGCCGCTTCGGAGCCGCCGCCGCACAGGTGCTCGGTGCGCTCGACCGCCGCGACGGACCGATCTGGTTCCAGGTCGTGGTTTTCAACTCCCATGCGCGGCGCTTCGCCAGCGGAGCCCGCCGCGCCGATCCCGAAAGGTTGAAGGTGCTGCGCGGCTGGCTGGAGGCTCAAGAGCCCGCGGGGGGCACGCGGCTTGGCGCGGGCCTGGATGAGATTTGGCCGACGGGTCCGGCGACGTCGCGCTGGCGGCCGGACTTCGACACGGTGGTGGTTTTGTGCGACGGCCAGACGGAGGAGGGCGCCGACTCCATGCGCGCTTTCCTCGCCGACGGGCCGCTGGAGCACGGGATCGTGTTCCACGCCGTCCAGATCGGGGGCGGTGCGGCTCCCGCGCTCGAAGCCCTGGTTGCAGGCACGGGCGGGAGGTTCGTCCGCGTCCCGGCGCAGTAGCCCGAACGGGGCCGCCGGCGAGCGGTCGCCAAGTCGCAAGGACGGGCCTGGAGCGCGCGGGAAGATCGTCCTGGATCCTTTCCGCACGCAGGGGCCGACGCTACCTTGTCCGCGCCTTCGTTCTGCGGCCGGACCCGCGCGCGAGCCTGCGCGCGGTGTCCGCCACCGCGGATAACGAGGCCCGTCGTCCCCGTTGAACCCCTCGGGTCCGCCGCCTCCAGCCGCCAGAAGCATCCCCGCACCCCCCAAACCCGCGCGTTCGAACCTGCGCCCCCGCCAACGGCAGCGTCCGACCCGCACCACGTCGGCGCTCCCGCTGGAGCTCCGACGACCGCTCCGCGCCGCGGAGCACCGACGACCCCCGTCCGCACCGACCCCGACGCGCCAGAGCGCTGCCCGCGCGGCAGGCTGGCGCTCGGCCGGATCGCGGATTCGGGACTGCGGATTCGGGACTGCGGATTCGGGACTGCGGTTTCGGGACTGCGGAGCCGTTTTTTTTTGCGGCGCGGCGAGCTTTGAGATCACCTCCGCCCGCGAACTCGCCCCGCTCGACCGCCGCCCTCGTCACCCGCGCGTCGCCGCGCACGTTGCAATGCTCCAACAATACGCACCGATCCTGATGTTGCTGGCGGCCGTCGTCGGCTTCGCGGTGTTCAACATTGGATTGAGCGAACTCGCCGGGCGCCGTCACCGCACCGTCGGCAAAGATGCCGCATACGAGTGCGGCATGGGCACCTATGGCACGAACGCCCGCCTGCGGCTTTCGATCCACTTCTACCTGGTGGCGGTGCTCTTCATCTTGTTCGACGTCGAGGTGCTGCTGCTCGTCCCGTGGGCCGTTGCGGCGAAGGGCTTCGGCGAAGCCGGGGTCGGCATGCACGTCTTTGCGTGTGTCGCCGCATTCCTGATCGTGCTCGAAGTCGGCCTGGCCTACGTTTGGGCCAAAGGAGGACTCACATGGGATCGCTGAACCCTGACCCGACGCGCGGTGCCGACGCTGGCGCGTCCGACTTGAAGGCTTGGCCGGGCGGGCCGAAAACGTACGCGGGCACCACACCGGGCCGCGGGCCGCATCCTGATTCTGGCGCTGTGCGCACGGATTCGGGCGCGTTCCGCCCCGCCGGCGGAGACCGAGGCGACACGTCGCCACTTTCCGCCGCGGACGACTCCGGCAACGGTTTCATGGCGTCCTCGCTCGACTTCCTCATCAACTGGGGCCGCAAGAACAGCCTGTGGCCCATGCCGCTCGGCCTGTCCTGCTGCGGCATCGAGCTGATGGCGATGATCGGGCCCAAGTTCGACCTTGCGCGCTTTGGCGCGGAGGCCGCGCGCTTCACGCCGCGCCAGTGCGACCTGTTGATCGTCGCGGGCACACTGACCTGGAAGATGGCCCGGGCGTGTCGCCAAATTTACGACCAGATGCCCGACCCCAAGTGGGTCATCGCGATGGGCGTGTGCTCCTCCTCGGGCGGCATGTACGACTCCTACGCCGTCGTGCAGGGAGTCGATTCGATCCTTCCGGTTGACGTGTACGTGCCGGGCTGCCCGCCGCGCCCGGATGCGGTGATCGACGGGATCATGAAACTGCAGAAGAAGATCGAGCGCGAGCATCCGCACCGCCGCCTGTTGCGTGTGCCCGACAGCGTTGAGGAGCGCGGCCACGAGATGATCCTGCGCGCGCCGAACGCGGCCGTCGAAGTGGAGCCACACACGAGCTCGACCCACGAAAAGACGACCTACTTCGTCGACCAATCGGCGCGCAAACCCGAGGAAGGTGCGCGATGACCCCCCAAGCACCTGCGCGGGCTGCCCCCGCCGAACGGCGAGCCGCGACGATCGCACGCGTCGCTGGGGCCCTCGACGGTGTCCTGCACGAGTTCGTCGAGACCCGCGACGGCATGCCGACCTTGATCGTCCCGCGCGATGGGCTGGTGGAGGTGCTGTCCCGGCTCAAGTCCCGTGCAAGCTTCGAGCAAGCCACGTTTGTCACCGCGGTCGACCACCTGCCAGCGACCCCGCGCTTCGAGGTGGTCCACCAGTTGTGGTCGTTGACCCACGCTGACCGGGTGCGGCTCAAGACGCGCATCGCGGTGGATGCGGCGTGGGTGCCCACGTGCACCCACCTATGGCCCGGCGCCGCGTTTATGGAGCGCGAGTGCTACGACATGTTTGGCATCCACTTCGAGGGCCATCACAACCTGCGCCGCCTCTTGATGCCCGAGGAGTACGAGCACCACCCGTTGCGCAAGGAGTTTCCCCACCAGGGCATCGAGCCCGATCGGCTCTACCGCGCCTGGGAGAAAGGGCGTCGCGAGGAGTTCTTCGAGCGCCGCGCCAAAGAGGACAGCAAGTGAGCACGTCCAACCGCAGCCAAGTTTTCGAGTACGAACGCGGAGCGTCCGGCGACACGCTTGCAGACGACCCGCTGCACGGCCAACTGATGACCCTCAACATGGGTCCCCAGCACCCCGCCACCCACGGTGTGTTGCGGCTCGTCGTGACGCTGGACGGCGAAACCATGCGCGACGTCGACGCCGACGTGGGTTACCTGCACCGCGGCAAGGAGAAGTCCTGCGAAAGCCTCGGTTGGGCGAAGTTCTTCCCCCACACCGACCGCCTGGACTACGTTCAGCCGCTGACCAACAACATCGCCTACGCCCTGTCGATCGAGAGGCTCGCCAGCATCAAGGTGCCCGAGCGCGCGGAAATCCTGCGCGTGCTGCTGATGGAAGTCAGCCGTATCGCGGCGCACCTGATCTACCTGGGCACGACGTGCATCGACCTTGGGGCGATCACGATGTTCTTCGCGACCTTCAAGGAGCGCGAGACCATCTACCAGTTCCTCGATGCCTATACCGGGCACCGGATGAACAACACCTACGTCCGCATCGGCGGGGTCTACGCCGACGTGGACGACGAAACCGCGGCGATCCTGCGCACGTGGCTCAACGGATTCCCCGCGGCGGTCGACAACTTCGAGAAGTTCCTGACGGGCAACCGTATCTGGTACGACCGCAACCGCAACATCGGGATCATCGACCGTGAGGCGGCCCTCGCGTGGAGCCTGAACGGCCCCAACCTGCGCGCCGCGGGTGTCGCGGCGGATTTGCGCAAGCTCGAGCCCTATTCGGGGTACGAGCGCTACGACTTCGAGGTGCCGGTCGGCACCGTGGGCGACTGCTACGACCGTTACCTCGTGCGTGTCGAGGAGATGCGCCAGTCGGCGCGCATCTGCAATCAGGCGCTCGACCTGCTGCAGCAGACGAAGGGCGGCGAGTTCCTCGCCGAGGACCGCCGCTACGTTCTGCCGCCCAAGGGCGACGTCCACCGCTCGATGGAAGAGCTGATCTTCCAATTCAAGATCGTGACCGACCTGCGCCTGCCCAAGGGCGAGGCCTACGTCCCGGTCGAATCGAGCAAGGGCGAGCTGGGTTTCTACCTGGTGAGCGATGGCACCGCCAAGCCGCAGCGCTGTCACATCCGCGCCCCCGGCTTGATGAACGTGCAGGCGATTCCGATGCTTGCGCGCGGTCGTCTGCTTTCCGACATGGTCTCCCTGATCGGCAGCCTGGACTTCGTCATGGGCGAGGTGGATCGCTAATGGTGCTCAAAGAAGCTCTGGTGCGCGAGTTCGACGAGCTCCTCACGCACTATCCCGACAAGCGTTCGGCGCTGATCCCCGCCCTGCACCGGGTGCAGGAGGAAAACGGCGGCTGGATCAGCCCCGAGCTGATGGAGGCCCTCGCCCAATACTTGGACCTGTCCGCAGTCGAGGTTTTTGGCGTCGTCACCTTCTATCCGATGTTTCGGATCCGTCCGCGGGGCAAGCACCTGGTCAACGTCTGCCACAACATCTCCTGCGACCTGCGCGGCGCGCAGGACGTGCTCGCCAAGGTGTGCGACTTGACCGGTGCGACACCCGGCGGCACTTCGCCCGATGGCCGCTTCACCGTCGCGACGGTGGAGTGCCAGGGGGCGTGCACCGCGGCCCCGATGTTTGAGTTGGACGGGGTGTTCCACGAGAACTTGGACGACCAGAAGATCGAGCAGATCTTGGGAGGCGTGCGATGAGCCGACCGACGTACCTGCTGGATCGCATCGGTCCCGATTCCCACACCCTGGCCGCGTACCAAAAGCGCGGGGGTTACGCGGCGCTGCGCACGGCGCTCAAGGGCAAGACCCCCGCCGAGGTGGTCGACGTCGTCAAGGCGTCGGGCCTGCGCGGCCGCGGCGGCGCGGGCTTCCCGACGGGCATGAAGTGGAGCTTCATGCCCGATCCGGCGAAGGACAAACGCCCGCGCTACCTCGCGATCAACGCCGACGAGTCCGAGCCCGGCACGTGCAAGGACCGCGTCTTGATGGAGCGCGATCCCCACGGCGTGATCGAAGGCGTGCTGCTTGCGTGTTACGCGATCCGCGCCACCACCGCGTACATCTATGTGCGCGGTGAATACCGCCTGTCCTACGACCGCCTGCAGGCCGCGCTCGACGAAGCGCGCGCAGCGGGTTTGCTCGGGCGCAAAATCCAGGGCAGCGACTTCTCCTGCGACATCTGGATGCACAAGGGCGCCGGCGCCTACATCTGCGGCGAAGAAACCGGCTTGATGGAGAGCTTGGAGGGCAAACGCGGCCACCCGCGCCCCAAGCCCCCCTTCCCGGCGATGTTCGGACTCTGGGGCCAACCGACGACGGTCAACAACGTCGAGACGGTCTTCAACGTCCCGTTCATCCTCGAGCGCGGCGCGGACTGGTTCCGTTCGATGGGCACGAAGGCGTCGTCGGGCAACCTGCTCGTCGGCGTCTCCGGCCACGTCAACAAGCCGGGTGTTTACGAGGTGCCCTTCGGCGTGAGCTGCCTCGAGCTCGTCGACGGTTACGCGGGTGGTGTGTGGAAGGGGCGCAAGCTGAAGGCCTGGTTCCCCGGGGGCTCGTCCACCGGCATGTTGCCGGGCTCCGCCATCGACGTGCCAATGGAGCACGACGCGATCAAAAACGCGGGTTCGATGCTCGGGACCGCCGCGCTGATCGCTCTCGACGAGCGCGCCTGTACCGTGCGCGCCATGGAAGTCGTCGCGCGCTTCTACGACCACGAAAGCTGTGGCCAGTGCAGCCAGTGCCGCGAAGGCACCCAATGGCTGAGCCAGATCTTCCACCGCATCGAGAGCGGCCGCGGACGCATGGAGGACATCGAAATGCTCGCGACGCTGTCGAAGAGTATGGCTCCGGGCAAGACGATCTGCGCCCTGTCCGACGCCGCCGCGATCCCCACCCTGGCGGTCGTGAAGCACTTCAAGGACGAGCTCGAGCAGCACGTCCTCGAGCAGCGCTGTCCGCTCGCCGACCCCCACGCGGCAAAGCGCCCCGCTGCGCTCGCACACTCGCACTGACCTCGATTTTGGCCCTCCCACTGATCCCGCGCGGCACCCCGCCCGCGCCGCCCGTCCCGACCCCTTCTCTTCCTCTTCGCCCATGACGAAGATCCTCCTCAACGGCCGCGAGGTCGAAGCGGATCCCACGAAGCCGCTGATCCACGCCTGCCATACGGCCGGTGCGGAAGTGCCCGCGTATTGTTATCACCCGGGTTTGACGCCCGTGGGGTCGTGCCGCATTTGCCAGGTCGAGGTCAAACAGGGCAACGCTCCGGCGCGGATCGTCGTCGCGTGCCGCACGTTAGTCGTCGAAGGCATGATCGTCGAGACCGAGTCACCCGCCGCGCGCGAGGTGCGCCGCGAGTGCCTCGAGTTCCTCCTGAAAAACCATCCGCTCGACTGCCCGATCTGCGACAAGGCCGGTGAGTGTGACCTTCAGGACTACGCGTTCGCGGAAGGACAGGGTGAGGGGCGGTCGAACGAACCGCGCCGGCGCCTCGACAAGCGCAAGAGCCTGGGTGACGTCATCGTCCTCGACGAAGAGCGCTGCGTGCTGTGCAGCCGCTGCGTGCGCTTCATGGAAGAGGTTCCGAAAACACCCCAGCTCACCGTTGGCGGCCTCGGATCGCGTTCGGTCATCGAGACGTTCATGGACCGCCCGCTGTCGGGCAACTACCAGGGCAATCTCGCGGACGTGTGCCCGGTCGGCGCGCTGACCCTTAAGCCCTTCCGCTTCCAAGCGCGGGTTTGGAACCTCAAGAAAACCGCGTCCACCTGTGGCGAGTGCAGCCGCGGCTGCGCGACCACCGTGGAAGTGCTGCGCGCCGGCGAGGTCAAGCGTGTTCGCCCGCGCTACGACGCCGACGTCAACACCTGGTGGATGTGCGACACCGGTCGTTTTGCGTTCCCCGCGCTGAACGTTGCAGATCGGATCCCCGGCGGCCTTGTGCGGCGTTCGGACGGCTGGGTCCGCGCGGATGCGGCCGACACCGCGGCTGCTGCAGCGCGCCTCCTTGGCATCGAGCGCCCCGCTTTTGTCGCCGTCACGCCGTGGGTGACCCAGGAAGAGGGCGCCGCGATCCTCGCGCTCGCCCGCGAATGGAAGCTCCCCGCGTACATGGTTTCCCCGGCCCCCAATGGCCTCGCGGACGACCTGTTGCACACGGGCGACCCCGCGCCGAACCGGTTTGGGCTCGAGCAGCTCGGCTTTGCTCGCAAGAGCCCGGCCGAAATCATTGCGCACCTGCACCAATCGAGCGCCGCGTGGCTCGTCGGCGAGCGGATGACCGCGCTGATCGGCGCCGCCGCCCTCGAGGCGCTGCCCGCGCACAAACGCATCGCGCTGTTTGACGTGCTGCCGATTCCCTTCGCGGCCCTGGAGGTCTTCGCGAGCGTTCCGCTCTATGCCGAGCGCTCCGGTACCTGGCTCAACGTCGACGGCATTCCCCGCGCGCTGCTGATGGCGCGTGCCCTGCCCGCGGGGATGCCGTCGCTTGAACGGATGATCGGCCTCGTTGCGGCGGCGCGCGCGGTCGCGGTGGCGCCCGGCCCGGTGGCGCCCAGCTCGGTGGCGAAGCGATGAACGAAACGCTCGTGACGCTGCTGAAGATCCTGCTGATCTACGGCGGACTGATCAACGTGGCCGCCCTCATGACCCTTGCCGAGCGCAAGGTGTCGGCGTGGATCCAGTTCCGCATCGGACCGAACCGCGTCGGGCCCTGGGGTCTGTTGCAGCCCCTCGCCGACGGGGTGAAGTTCATCTTCAAGGAAGAGGTCGTGCCCGAGGGTGCGAACAAGTTCCTGTTCCGGATCGCGCCGATGCTGGCGGCGATCCCCGCCATGCTGACGGTCGCGGTGATCCCCTTCGCGGGCGAGATCCGCATCCCCGAACTGGGCACCTTCGACCTGCCCTTCTTCGGACCCACGGAACTGGGCGGAATCACAACGACGCTTTCGATCACCGACCTCGACATCAGCGTCCTGTTCATCCTCGCCGTCTCCGGCCTCTCGATCTACGGCATCATCCTGGGCGGGTGGGCGAGCAACTCGAAGTACTCGCTGCTCGGCTCCCTGCGGGCGTCGGCGCAGATGATCAGCTACGAGCTGACGCTCATGCTGTCGCTCCTGTCGATCGTGGTCATGACGGGTTCGTTGGACCTGCGCGAGATCGCCCTGGCCCAAGGCACCATCGGCCAGTGGCACATCTGGACTCAGCCCCTTGCCTTCGTCCTGTTTGTCATCGCGACGTTCGCGGAAACGAACCGCCACCCATTCGACTTCGCCGAGTGCGAACCCGAGCTGGTCGGCGGTTTCCACACCGAATACTCGTCGATGAAGTTCGCCCTGTTCTTCCTGGGTGAATACTGCGCGATGACCGTCATGGCGTGCCTCACGACGACGTTCTTCATCGGCGGTTTCTCGGTGCCGTTCTGGCCCGACGCCCCGTGGTTCGTGCAGTTGCCGGCCTTCATGGTGAAGACCGCATTCTTCCTGTTCCTGTTCATCTGGGTGCGCTGGACCCTACCGCGCTTCCGCTTCGACCAGTTGATGGGCCTCTCTTGGAAGTGGTTCCTCAACCTGGCCCTCGCCAACCTGTTCCTGACGGGCCTCGCGTCCGCCCTTGGGTGGTTCTGACATGGTGATCGTCAAGCGCAAAGAACTGAACTGGTACGAGCGGCTGTACCTGCCGGAGATCTTCCGAGCCCTGTCGCTCACATTCCGGAACATGTTCAAGAAGAACATCACCCGGCAATACCCCGAGGAGCCGCTCCCGAAAACCGCGGTCACGCGCGGTCAGCCGCGCTTGCTCGAACTCGAGGAAGGTTCGCTCGCCTGTGTGTCTTGCGGCCTCTGCGAAGCGGCCTGCCCGGCCTACGCGATCACGATCGACGGCGCGGAGACGGAAAACTTCATCGAGCGCGAACCCAAGCGCTTCGAAATCGACATGTTGCGCTGCATCCTGTGCGGCTTCTGCGAGGAAGCCTGCCCCAAGGACGCGATCTTCATGAGCGATGAACTGGAGCTCGCGGGTTTCACCCGCCAGGGCCAGGTGTTTGGCATCGACAAGCTGCGGCGCCCGCGTGCGGCGCTGCAAAAACGCATCGACTACGTCTACAGGATCAACGACCGGTGGCGGAATTCCTCTTCTACACAATGAGCATCGCCGCGGTGCTGTTCGGCATCGGCGTGATCGCCGCCAAACAGCCCCTGATGAGCGTGCTCTCGCTCCTTGGCAGCTTCGTCTGCCTGGGGGTCATTTACCTATTGGCGCAGTTCCAGTTCATGGCCGCGGCGCAGATCCTCGTCTACGCCGGCGCCATCATGGTGCTGTTCCTGTTTGTCGTCATGCTGCTCGACCTCGCCAACCCCGAGCTGCTCAAGGAGGTTCCGCTCAAGATCCTCGGGCCCGGCAAGGTGGCGGTCGCCGTGGCTGTGGCGGGCGGTCTCGCTCTGACCAGCATCTTGAGCACCCGCGGCACCCCTGCTGTCGGGAGCGAGCCCTCCGTTCCGGTCCAAAGCGGCGCCTTCGACCCCGTAGATGAGATCGCCGCGGTGATCTTCACACGCTACATCCTCGCGTTCGAGGCCGCGGGGTTGCTGCTCGTCGCCACGATGGTCGGCGTGATGGTGCTCGCGAAGCGCCAACGCGACCCGATCGAACGCGGCGGCTGATCGCCACGACTCGCGTCCCCCTCGAACTTCCGTCGCTTCCACTCGGAACCACCCCCCAGCCCCGCGCGCCACGTGAACGTCCCCCCCGAACATATGCTCGTGCTCGCCGCAGTCCTCTTTGGACTGGGCGTGCTCGGTTTCCTGTTGCGGCGCAATGTCATCGTCGTGCTCGCAAGCGTCGAGCTCCTCTTGAACGCGGCGAACCTCAGCTTCCTCGCGGGGGCGCGCATGCACTCCACACCGGACAACCTGAACCTGCTCGGACCGGTGTTCGCGGTGTTCGTCATCCTGGTCGCCGCCGCCGAAGCCGCCATCGGCCTGGCCATCGTTATTGCGCTCTACCGCCTGAAGCAGACCGTTCACCTCGACCAGCTCGCCGAGCTTAAGGGCTGAACCGCAACGTCTTCTCCGGCTGCCGCCACACCCCCGCCCCGTCCGTCATCC
>ENA-ORBV01001507-ORBV01001507.1-microbial-mat-metagenome-genome-assembly--contig:-NODE-1507-length-51563-cov-12.414773_pt1 | contig 51563 bp, 38 predicted proteins | sample MGYA00237777_ERZ505514 | MGnify/ENA primary metagenome ERZ505514 (study PRJEB26160, sample SAMN06269048) | microbial mat metagenome | isolation source: Oligotrophic lake microbial mat | place... | reverse complement strand
GTTTCTAGGGATTCCATTTACTTTACCACCCTTGGGTGCGTTGCGTTGGAAGCCACCACGAACGCCCATGCCTTGGCCTGGTGTCAAACAAACCACGGCTTTTTCGCCTGCCTGCCCGCAAGTTAACAAGTTAGAATGTCCCAACGAAAGCGAGGACTGCCTTTATCTCAACGTGTTTACACCTTTGGGCAGCAAGATCACCCAGCCTCTTCCTGTCATGGTGTGGATCTATGGTGGTGCCTTCACGATTGGCGACTCGTACCAAACGGGCGTCAACAACCCGCGCTACGCCATGCCCGTGCTCACGCCCATCGCCGCGGTCGTCGGGTACGTCGCCTTTGGCGCGACCGGCTGGTTCGTCGGGCTCCGCAGCAAAATCGCACTCTGGATGAACCTCGGTTGGCGCTGGGGTTGGCCCACCGTTCTCGTGCTCGTCAGCGCGTACTTCGTCGCTATCAGCGAGATTCAGCGTGAGCAATCGAGTGGGCGCTCAGCAGGCGTCACGCTCGCGGCCTCGCTGCCCGATCACTGCGAACTCTGGGCCGACGCCCTCGTCGAAGCGCGACCCGAAGTGATCCAAGCCGCAATCAACGCCGCTCATTCCCAAGGCCGAACCGTGCGAGCCCGATGGATCTCGCTGGCTCGAGAGCCTGATTGGACCAGAGCCGACCCGAACGCCCGAGTCTTCGTGCTGCTGCGCGACGACGAACTGGGCAACGAATGGGCTCAGGCCACAACCGACGGCTGGGCCCAGCAGCTCGTCCCGATCACAACCGGCACCGCGCACAAATACAGCTATCGACTGCTGGAACACCCAACTCAATCGCAGACCCAGACCCAGACCCCTACCCAGATTGAGGGCCAAGCTCAATCCAACAAGTGAACAAGCGAAAGTCTCCGAAAGCTGCGCGGCACCTTCGTCGTTCCAGGCCCGAGTTGCTCGAGCGTCGAACAAACATTTCAACGGCCTCGCTAGAAAACGACGGCTCCGTACGCCTTTCCGTGGCCGTCACGCAGTCCGCTACGCCCGTACTTTGGGGGGCATCGGCAGTCTGGGAAGTGCTAAAGCCGCGCCGATCCGATCAAACGCGATGCGCGCACGATCTTCACGAAATCCAGCGTGAATTGTGTTGAATCGGCAGACCGTTTTCTGCTATCTTCCAATTGAGTTTCCGCCCGCGCCCCATGGGGGCGTCGGGCCCCAATACGAATCTGCCAAGACCTCATCAGATGAACCGCGGCGAGATTCGGGGAAGGGCCGATACAGCCCCCGAAACCCAGGTGATCGAACAATTCTGACCGCGAGGATCAGGGTTGTCCAGAAAGCTTGGGGGGTCGAGAACAGCAGCCTGCGAGCTCTAGGAGAGAGGCTCGCGCGAGGCTGCTGTTTTCGTTTTTGGCCTGAATCTGCCAGCCGCGAAGACGCGATACCCTTTGAGCTTACCCAGACCCTCACCGCACCCACCGCCCGCGACTCTCCCGCGACCAAAGCCCAACTCATGCCAATCACGAACGCTCGCACGCAGGTCGGGATCGTCGGCGCAGGCCCCGGCGGGCTCGCGGCCGCCATCCTCATCGCCGCCAAAGGCCTATCGGTTCGCGTCTACGAAGCCCAGCCCACCCTGGGCGGACGAACCGCACGCATCCAGCTCGACGACTACTCCTTCGACACCGGCCCAACCTTTTTCTTGATGCCCTACGTGCTCGAAGAAATCTTCGCGGCCGCCGGCGAGAGCCTCGCCAAACACGTTCCGATGACCCGCCTAGATCCGATGTACCGCCTTGTCATGGGCCGGCAAGACGCCGACCCGATCACGCTCGACACCACGCAGCGGGTCTCCGAAATGGCGCGGCGGATCGGCGCGATCGAACCGCGCGACGCCGCGGCCTTCGAGCGCTTCATCCTCGACAACCGCACCAAGCTCCGCCTGATGGAGCCCATTCTCCGCAACCCGATGCGCAACCCGACCGACCTTCTCCGCGTCGGACCGCTCACCGACCTGGCACGCGTAGGGCTCATGCTCAACCCGCACTTGTCTGTCCACCAACTCCTCGAAAAGTATTTCCAGAACGAGCACGTCCGGCTGGCGGTGTGCTTTCAGAGCAAGTACCTGGGCATGAGCCCGTACGACTGCCCAAGCCTTTTCACGATCCTCCCGTTCATCGAGTACGAGTACGGCGTATGGCACCCGCGCGGCGGATGCAACGCGCTGATCCACGCGCTGGCCAAGGTCGCACGCAAGATCGGCGTTGAGATCGTCACCGGATCGCCCGTGTCCGCGATCGAGTTCGACGGCGCGAGAGCCAAGGCCTTGCGAGTCGGTCAAGGCACCGGCTCGCCGCTCTCGGGACAGCGGATCGAGCACGACCACATCGTGCTCAACGCCGACGCCGCGTGGGCGCTCAAGAACCTGATCCCGGCCGAGGCGCGCGCGCGCGCCGGCAACGAGTACGCCGACGGCACCCTCGATACCATGCGATATTCCTGCAGCACGTTCATGATGTACCTAGGCGTCGAAGGCTCGGTGGACCTGCCGCACCACACGATCTACACGTCCGCAAAGTACCGCGAAAACCTCAACGACATCAGCGTCAACGGCACGCTCTCGAAAGACCCCTCGGTGTACGTCTGCAACCCCTCGCGCACCGACCCCACGCTCGCCCCGACCGGTCACAGCTCGCTGTACGTGCTGGTGCCCACGCCCAACTGCAAGCCGCCGAACAGCAGCGGCCAGCCGGGGATCGACTGGTCGCGCGAGCGCGCAGAGTTCCGCGAGCGAGCCCTCGATCAGATCTCGACCAAGCTCGGGCTGCGCGACCTGCGCACGCGCATCCGGGCTGAGAAAATCATCACGCCCGCCGACTGGCAGGCATCGAACATCCAATTCGGCGCAACGTTCAACCTTGCTCACAACCTCGGCCAGATGCTCCACAAGCGGCCTCAGAACAAGCTCCGCGGGTTCGACAACGTCTATCTCGTCGGCGGTGGAACACACCCAGGAAGCGGGCTGCCCACGATCTTCCTCTCGGCCCAGATCAGCGCGGCCATGCTGGGCGAGGCGGCCGGGGTCAAGAGCAGCACCCCGCCGTCGCGCCTCGGCGCCATGGCCGATCCTGTCCCCGTCTGAGCCGTTCGCCCGACCCGGCCACAAACCCGCGCTCCCATGATCGCGAGGAGACCCTATGCCCGTGGACCCGATTTCGCTTGATCGATCACGCCCTCACGTCGTCATCGTCGGCGGTGGCTTTGGAGGGCTCTACGCCGCACGTGTGTTGGGAGGTCCCGAAACTCGCGTAACGCTGATTGATCGCCGGAACCACCATCTCTTTCAGCCGCTGCTGTATCAGGTCGCAACGGCCACGTTGTCTCCGGCGAACATCGCCATGCCGATCCGCCGTGTTCTGCGTCGGCAGAAGAACACCAGCGTCCTGCTGGCCGAGGCCGTCTCGATCGACCCCGACCGTCGCGTGGTAAATCTTTCTGATGGCGAGTTAAGTTACGACTGGTTGATCCTTGCCGCAGGCGCAACGCACTCCTACTTCGGGCGCGACGACTGGTCCACTCACGCGCCGGGGCTGAAGACCATTGATGATGCGCTCGAGATCCGCCGGCGTTTCCTGATCGCGTTCGAGCGCGCCGAGCGTGAGACCGATCCGACGCGGCGCCGCGCAGAACTGACATTCGTCGTCATCGGGGGCGGGCCGACCGGCGTCGAACTGGCGGGAGCAATGGCCGAGATCGCGTACCGCGCAATCTCGCGCGACTTTCGATCAGTCGACACGGCCACGGCCAAGATTATTCTGGCCGAGGCGGGCGATCGGATCTTGGCCGAATTCCCCACCGAGCTTTCCGCGCGAGCCAAACTCGATCTCGAAAAACTGGGTGTCGAGGTCCGTCTCAACGCCCGCGTCACCAATGTTCAATCTCGTAGCGTGGCGATCGGCAGCGAACGCATCGAAGCCGCGAGCGTGATCTGGGCGGCGGGCGTTCAAGCCTCGCCGATCGGAAAGTCGCTCGGAGTGCCGATCGATCGCGCGGGAAGGGTGATCGTGAACCCAGACCTCACTATCCCGGGCCACCCAGAGATCTTTGTCATCGGCGACATGGCCAGCGCGACCGACTCCAAGACCGGCAAGGCCGCGCCCGGTGTCTGTCCAGCAGCAATGCAAATGGGGTTGTACGCAGCGCGGATCATCGTGGCCGAGATCCGCGCGAAACGTGAGTTAAAAAATCAACCGCTTCGCCGGGCGTTCAAGTACTCCGACAAGGGGGTCCTGGCGACCATCGGCCGGAACAAAGGGATCGCGTGGATCGGCCGGCTCAAGTTCTCCGGGGCGCTGGCGTGGCTTTTGTGGGCGCTCGTCCACGTCATGTTCCTGATCGGGTTCCGCAACCGCCTGTTGGTGATGATCGAGTGGGCCTGGTTGTACTTCTTCTTTGACCGCGGCGCAAGGCTGATCACAGGTGACTCGCCCAAGCCGGGTCTCGAACCGGTCGTCGCGCCGAAGGCGTAAAAACTGACAGGCGATTTCCAAAAGCCGCACCCAGAAAGCCGCGAGATTCTGAAACACGCAGGCCAGTCTGTCGGTATCCTTAGGTTCTCGACCCGCCGACACGCACGATCGGTCTTTCACTCGTGGAGATTCTCATGAAACGCTCGTCCATCCGTCGTTCTGCCGCTGTAGGGCTCTCGGCCATCGCGTCGATCGCGGCCACCGTTGCCTCGATCGCCCAGGCCAGCGAGCCTACGGCACCATCGGTGGTTGCATCACCCGCGTTGTCCGCCCCACCGACGCCCGCCAGCCCGGCAACTAAACTCTTCGACTACCGCGACATCACCTTAGACAACGGGCTTCGAGTGATCACGCTGGAAGATTTTTCCTGCCCCATCGTCGCCGTGCATCTTTGGTACCACGTCGGCAGCAAGGACGAGAACCCCGAGCGGCAGGGGTTCGCGCACATGTTCGAGCACATGATGTTCCAAGGGACCGACCGGCTCGGGCCGACCGGGCACTTTGACAACGTCCACCGCGTCGGCGGCGATTGCAACGCGTACACGAGCTTTGACAACACGACGTACATCCAGACCGTGCCCGCCAACCAGCTCTCGATGGTGATGTACCTCGAGGCCGAGCGGATGAGCTTCCTGCGCATCGACCAGAAATCGTTCGACACCGAACGCAAGGTCGTGGAAGAGGAACGCCGGCTGGGGTTGAACCGGCCCTACGGAACCTTGGCCGAGCAGATCCTGCCAGCGATGTTCAAGACTCACCCCTATCAGTGGTCGCCGATAGGCAAGATCCCGCATCTGCGAGCGGCCTCAGTGCAGGACCTTCGAGATTTCTGGACCACCTACTACGTACCCAACAACGCCACGCTCGTCGTCGTCGGTGCCGTCAAGCACGAGGACGCGCAGGCAGAAGCCAAGAAAGCGTTCGGGTGGATCCCCAAGGGCACGGACCCTCAGCGCGTCAGCGTCCGCGAGCCAATCCCGACCAAGGCACGCTCGATCACGATCAAAGAGCAGAACGCGCCAGCACCAATCGTCGGCATCGGGTTCCCAGGCGTGCCCCTAGGTCACAAGGACAGTTACGCGCTCAACGTGCTGACCACGATCCTCGGCGGGGGCGAGAGCAGCCGGCTGTACCGTGAACTGGTCGCCGACAAGCAGATGGCGGTCTTCGCGCTGTCGGGCGCGTTCTCGCTGGAGAATCACGGCATCACGGGTGCGGCCGCAGTCTTGTCGCCTCTCAAGGGCAACACCAAGAAGGTCATGAAGGCCGTCGAAGCGCAGATCGAGAAGATCCGCAACGAGCCGGTCACCGCCGACGAACTGCTCAAGGGCAAGAACCAGCTGCTCCAGCAGGTCGTGGCGCAGAACCTGACCGTTTCGAGCAAGGCCAGCGTGCTCGGGCAGGCGGCCGTGCTCGAAGGAGATATCTCGCGCGTCAACCGTCAGTTTGACGACATCCGCGCAGTGACCATCGAGGACGTGCAACGCGTGGCCAAGGAGTATTTCGCGCCCGAGCGCGCGCTGAAGATCACCGTCGAGCGGAACTTGCTGGGCACCGTGTTCGGAAGCAAGAAGAACCCCGAAGAAGACGCGCCGATCACCGCCAAGCCCGAGGAGAACTCGCCGCCGCCGGGCCGACCGGGCGCGAAGCGGCCCGAGTACGTCGCGGCGACCCCGCCACGCGGCGCGCTGCTGCCCTTCAAAGCCTCCCCCGAGTACCAGAGCGCAACCCTCGATAACGGGCTCAAGGTCGTGTGCGTGCCCAACCACGAAGTGCCGTACGTCACGGCCCAGTTGGGCCTGCTGGCCGGGACGTGGTGCGAGCCCAAGACGGGCCTCGCGAACATGGCGCTGTCGATGCTCACCAAAGGCACCACGGCCAAGTCCGAGGGCGAGCTGGCCAAGGAACTTGATACCTACGCGATCTCGCTGAGCGGGAGCGCAGGGGCCGACAGCTCGAGCGTCACGGCCGGGTGCGTGACCGATCAGATCGAGCACGCCGTCAAGCTCCTAGGCGAGGTCGTGCTCACGCCAACCTTCCCCGCCAAAGAGTTCGAGAAGATGCGCACGCAGGCACGCACGGGACTAGCCATCTCAACCAACGAGGCGGCCTACGTCGCCGACCGCGAGATCCGCCAGCGGCTCTACGGCGCTCACCCCTACGCCCACACGACCACCGGCGAACTCGCCGACGTCGACGCGCTCAAGGCCGACGAGCTCGCGCCGTGGTGGACCCAGTTCGCACGCCCCGACATGGCAACGCTGATCTTCGCGGGCGATATCGAACTGCCTCGCGCAGTCGAACTCGCCAAGGCGAACTTCAGCACGTGGAAAGCCACCGGGCCCAAGCCCACCGCCACGCTCCCCGAGATCCCCAAGCCCGAGCAGACGCGCATCTACCTCGTCGATCGCCCGGGAAGCGTCCAGAGCCAAATCCGCATGGCCAAGGTGGGCATGACCCGACAAGACCCGCGCTACGCCACGGCCAGCGTGGTCGGAAGCTACTTCGGCGGCGCGTTCGGGTCGCGCCTCAACGAGACCATCCGCGTCAAGAAAGGCCTGACCTACGGCGCGGGCGGCGGGTTCCGAGCTCAACGCTTCGCTGGCCAGTTCTCTATCAACACCTTCAGCAAAACAGCCTCGACCGCGGCCGCCGTGCAGGCGGCGTTCGAAGAACTCGATCGACTCAAGAACGAGCCGCCCAGCAGCGAAGAACTGGATATCAGCAAGTCAAACTTCCTAGGCGGCTTCGCCGGGCAACGCGAGACGCCGCAGGCGGTCGCGGGCGACGTGTGGTTGCTCGAAACCAACGGGCTCGACGCCGAGTACTTCAATCGCATGGTCTCCGGGATCAGCAGCTCGACGGCCGACCAGTGTACAGGGCTGATCCAAGACATGGTCGATCCATCCAAGATGATCGTGGTCGTGGTTGGCGACGCGCGGCAACTGAAGGCCGACCTCGAAAAGATCGCACCAGTCACAGTGGTGACCCCGCAGGACAAGGTCGCGGAAGTCAAGGAAGAAGATAAGGACAAGGACAAAGACGACGAGAAGAAGGACGACGAGAAGAAGGACGAGAAGCCAGCGGCGGAAAAGAAGTAGCTCGAACCCCAAACTTCTTCCTTCCTTCCTTCCTTCCTTCCGACTGCAATCCCAACAAACTTTCGCGATGACCACGAGCCGGGCGCACAGCGCCCGGCTCGTTTCGTTAGTGGTGACGACGAATCTAATCGGAATCGCGCGCCCCGGAACCTCTCCCACGCGAAACGGTTCAAGGTGTACCAATCAAACCAAGTCCATCAAAACCGAACCTTCGCGATCGTCCTCTGAAAATAGCAACTTCCAAAAAAACAACCGGCGGCCCTTGTAGGGGCCGCCGGTCGTACGTTTCAATCCGTAGGAGGCTGCGCTGGCAGCTCCGTCGAGCCTGCGTTACTTGCGCAGCCCCTTCGTACAGTCACAATTCGTCACTGAATCACCTCCTTCTGAAAAGAGACCACCCGACCGTCGCGTGAGTGTACATCCACGCCGTCGGCCCCTTTCCCGCGGACCGTCGCCCGCGGCACATCGCCCGGCCCCGGTGCGTGATCCCCGCCCGAAGGCGAGAGTCACGACCAAGCCCGGTCGGCGTGTCGTTCGTCGGAACGCTGCGAGGGTTTTTCCTCGTCTGACTTCCGCTCCCAAACACGCATCGTCATTATCGCATGCTTCAGGCTTTCCGCAAGAGAAAACTGACCACTTCACACAAAAAAATAGACCGAGAACGCGAAAGCGATCCCCGGCCCTCGAGTTCATCCCGGCGCCCCGCCACGTCTGTACGGTTTCCAGAACCTCTTTCCCGGTCGAGGTTTCAAGGCCAGGTTATTCAACGGGTGGAACGAGCCGATGCCACAAGACGCCGATCCCTGCCCTCGGGTCAGGGTGTTCGGGCGCGGTATCGCACCTGACCCTTTTCGAGACACTCTTCATGAGCAACCCTGCCAATGGTTCAACCACGCCCCTACCCAAGTCGGCGCGTCAGAATTCCGTCGGTTTCGGGCAGAAGGAACTCGATCTGCTTCTTGACGAGATCGACCACGTGGCGGCCGAAGATCGCCGCCGCGGGTTCGTCCGCTGGCCGTTCCGCAAGCTCTCCATCCCCTGCAAGATCGGTCACCCAGGCGGCAACTCGGCGAGCATCATGGTCGCCTGCCGGAACATCTCCTGCGGCGGGATGTCGTTCATGCACAACTCGTTCATTTACCAGAACTCCAGGTGCGTTCTCACGCTGCCTCATCCCAAACAGGGAAAGCTTGAGGTCTCGGGCACGGTCGTGCGCTGCACGCACCGCCGCGGCGTGCTCCACGAGATCGGTGTGCGCTTTGACAAACAAATCAACGCCCGCGAATTGTTCGAAAAAGATCCCTTCTCGGATTGGTTCAGCCTCGAGCACGTCAACCCCGAAGAGCTGCGCGGCACCGTCGTCCACGTCGACGACTCGCCCCTAGACCGAAAACTCATCCTGCACTATTTCCGCGGAACCCAGGTCCGGCTCCTGCAAGCCTCCACCATCGAGGAGGGCATCGAGCTGGCGGCCAAGGGGTGCGACCTCATCCTATGCGACTTTGACCTTGGCACCAAAACAGGAGCGGACCTGGTGCTGGCGTTGCGAGCGCAGTCCGTCCGCACGCCCGTGATCCTGCTCACCTCCGACACCACGATGCAGACCCGCGAACGCGGGCTGCAGGTCAACGCCGACGCGTTCCTGACCAAGCCGGTCACCCAACCGCTGCTGCTCCGCGCCGCAGCCGAGTTCTTGGTCGTGGGCGGCACCGCAGACGTTCAGGTCAGCACCCTGGCCGCAGGACACCCCAACCGGGTGCTCATCGGCGGGTTCGTCGAGCAAATGGGCGACTATTGCAAGCGACTCCAGATCGCGATCCAGCGCGAGGACGCGGCCGTCGTGCGCTCGATCTGCTTGCAGATCTCAGGCGCGGCCCCGGCGGTGGGGTTCGATCGGCTCGCCAAGCTCGGAGCCGCGTCGGCCGCGGCGGTCGCGTCGAGCATGAGCGTGGCCGAGTCCATCGTCTCCATCCGCGCTCTACTCGCGGCGTGCGAGTCGGCCTCCAAGTCACGCGTCGTCTCGTAAACCAAACAAACACGCACCCGCAGGAATCTCCGGAGCACGACGTTGACGCTTCAAATCAAAACAATCATCACGGTGGCGATCACCCTGTTCGTGGCGTTGCTCGCGATGATGGCGATCTCCGATCGCGTCGTCATGGCTGGCTTCATGGACCTGGAAAGAAAAATGGCAGTCGAGTCGGCGCAGCGAGCCCGGGCGGCCCTCGATGACGACGTCGAGCAGGTCCGCGTCAAGGTCACAGACTGGTCCTCTTGGGACGACATGTGCCGGTTCGTGGGCGATCGCAACGAGAACTTCATTCGATCAAACCTGCTGGTCGAGTCGTTGGCCCGGATGGACCTCGCGGCGGTCTTGGTCATCGGCAACGCCGGGAACACGGTGTGGAACGGGATGGTCAACGACGCGGGCGACGAGTTCCGTGAAACGCCCAACGAACTGGAAGCGGTTGTCAGACGGATCGCTGCGAAAGGCCGCGGCGGGTCGTCCAGCGGCATCCTCCGTCTCTCGGGTCGCGTGTACTTACTCGTGATCGAGCCGATCCTTAACAGCAAGGGCGCCGGAGAAACGCACGGGACGGTCGCGTTCCTGCGAGCAATCAGCACCCAGACGATCGCCCGCATCAACACGCTGGGAAACCTGGATGCGTCGATCTCGGGCGTGGGCGATCCGGGCATGCAGCCCGAAACGCTCGCGGCCCAATCGGCGCTGCTGGGCGGCGCACCCTGGGTGGTCGGTCACGCGGTGTCGGGAAAAGTTTCGGCCTACTTGTTGTTGAAGGACGCGGAAGGAACTCCGGCGCTCGTGCTGCGGACCGACACGGCGAGAGTTGTGTACCAAGCCGGCCTTCTCAGCACGCGCGAGGGCTTCGCGATGGTGACGGTGCTGGGCCTGATGTTCGGCGTGTCGATGGTTGGGGTCGTGAGTCGGCTGGTGATCCGCCGAGTGGTGAGGCTGCGAGACGACGTCACGGCGATCGCGTGGACCCGTCAATTTTCAGAGCGAGTGGGGGAGCAGGGCGGAGACGAGATCGCCTCGCTGTCGGGCGCGATCGACGGACTGCTCAGCGAGATTGAATCCGCGCGAGCCCAGACCGAATCCGCCAACGTCGCCAAGAGCCAGTTCCTCGCTCGCATGAGCCACGAGATCCGCACGCCTTTAACGTCCATCCTAGGCTACGCCGACCTGCTCGAAGACGCCAGCGTCAGCGAGCCAGACCGAGCCGAGCACGTGCGCACGATCCGTGCCAGCGGCCGGCACCTGCTGGGCGTCATCAACGACGTGCTCGACCTTTCCAAAATCGAGGTCGGCAAAATGACCGTCGAGCGGATCGACTTTACCCCAACACAGGTTCTGATAGACGTGCTGCGGATGATGAGCGCGCGAGCGACCGCCAAGGGCCTGACGCTCGCCGTCGAGTTCGATTCACCGATCCCGACGAGCGCCCGTTCCGACCCCATGCGACTCCAGCAGATCCTGGTCAACCTCATCGGCAACGCCCTGAAGTTCTGCGAGACCGGTTCCGTGCGCGTCGGTGTGCGGGTGGAGCGAGCCAGCGAGCCCGAGGCGATGCTGGTGTTCGAGGTCCGCGACACGGGGATCGGGATGTCAAACCTTCAGTTGAGCGAACTATTCAAGCCCTTCGCGCAGGCCGACGTTTCAACGGCGCGGCGCTTCGGGGGCACCGGGCTCGGGCTAACGATCTCGTGGAACCTTGCCAAGTTGCTGGGCGGTGAGATCTCGGCCCAGAGCCAGCCCGGTAAGGGCAGCACCTTCACCGCCAAAGTCCAGGCGGGCTCAATCACGGGAGTGCCGATGATCGATCGCTTCGACCAGCACGCACCCGCGGCCATAGTGCCCGGCTCGAACATCATGGTGAGACTGCTCGGGCGCGTACTGCTGGCCGAGGACAACGTTGCGAGCCAGCGCCTCATCGCGTTCCACCTTGAACGAGCCGGCGCGAAAGTTGTGCTGGCGGAGAACGGCCAGGTCGCCCTCGATCTCGTGCGCGCGGCCGACGCGAAGGGCACACCGTTCAACCTACTGCTGATGGACATGGAGATGCCCGTACTCGACGGCTACGAGGCGGTACGACTGTTGCGCGAAAGCGGGTGCTCGATCCCGGTGGTGGCGTTGACAGCCCACGCGATGGCGGACGCGCGCTCCAAGTGCGTCGCCGCCGGGTGCGACGACTTCGCCACCAAGCCCATCGACCGAGACGCGCTGGTCCAGACCTGCGCGAGCTGGATCGCCAAAGCGGTCTCGAAATCAACGAGCATAAAAAGGGAAGAAAGGGCGACCGACGGGACTCGAACCCGCGACCTCAAGGATCACAACCTCGTGCTCTAACCAACTGAGCTACGATCGCCATCGCAGGCCGAAACGCCCCGCCAAGCGTGTTCTCAAGCTCGCCGAGCGGGAAACCTCCGGCATGGTCGCAATGGTAGACCAGCCGACGAGGTTTGGAAAACAGCGCGAGAACGCGGACATTCGCCCGAGGACCGGTTTGGACCGGCAACAACCAACGAGCCCGATCGGTATCATCCGCCGATGCCAACCGCCACCGCCAGAAAAACCGCGCACTCGAAGTCCGCCACAAAGAAATCTGTTCACGAGTTCGATCCACCGCTCTACCGCCCCCGCCTCAAGCGTCTCCGGACCGCGGCGGCCGCCAAGGGGCTGTCGCACATCCTCATCACCAACCCGATCGACGTCGGGTACCTCACCGGGTTCCTCGGCGGAGATAGCCCGGCGTTCATCCCAGTAGCCGACGCTGGCAAGCCGACGATCATCACCGATTTTCGGTACGTCGAAGAATTGGCCGAATTCAAACCGCTAGTAAACGTGTTCGTGCGCAAGGGCTCCATGGGCGACGCGATAAACCAGTTCTTGAGCGACGCCTCGGTCACGTCGTGCGGCGTTCAGGCCGAGACGATGACGCTGGCCGAACGCGGCGGGATCGCCAAGGCCCTAGGAGAGCACGACTCGAAGGTGAAAGCGGTGTCGGAGATCGTCGCGGAACTGCGAGCGATCAAGGACGAGCACGAGATCGGGCTCATCTCCAAAGCTATCGCGATCCAAGAGAAATCGCTGCTCGCGGTGCTGCCCACGATCAAGGCGGGCCTGACCGAGCTCGACGTCGGCGCGGCCTTGGAAGCGGAGATGAAGCGGCGCGGGTCGGTGCAGCCAGCCTTCGTGAGCATCATCGCCGCCCAGGCCAACGGGTCGCTCCCGCACTACCGGCCGGGCACTGTCAAGCTGGCCCGGAATCAGCCGCTACTCATCGATTGGGGCGCGCAGTGGAAGGGCTATCACGGCGACATGACGCGAACCTTCACGCTGGGGAAGTGGCCGCCCAAGATCCGGGAGATCTATCAGATCGTGCTCGACGCCCACCTGCTCGCGGCGGCCGCGCTGGCCCCGGGCAAAACCACCGCCGAGATCGACGGCGTCGCCCGGGCCCACATCACCAAGCACGGCTACGGCGAGTTCTTCGGACACGGGCTGGGGCACGGCCTCGGCATGAACGTCCACGAAAACCCGCGCGTAAGCCACATGGCGGCGGCCACGCCGCTGCGGGTCGGGCACGTGGTCACCAACGAGCCAGGGATCTACTTGCCGGGTGTCGGCGGCGTGCGGATCGAGGACGACTTCGTAATCGTCAAAGGAGGAAGCCGGAACCTGTGCTCGCTGCCCAAGACGATGGAGTGGTCAACCCTTTCCTGATCGAACCGAGCTGAGGCAATCCGGCTTTCAAACCAGGTTTCAATCCAGGTTTTCCAGGCCGATTTGGCGGCAGCGACCGGCGAGCGTAACCTGTAGGCCCGACCCACTCGACGCGAATCCAGGGGTTTCCTTGGGCTGATGTTGACGAGCCAGGTTTCGGATAGGATGACGCCGATCGAAAATTCCGATCCGAGCCCTAGATCGGCCGTTGTGATTTTCTTGCGATTTTCAATCCATTTCGGAGTGCCGCCAGCGCGGCAGAGGCCCGATGATCGACACCAAAAAACTCAAAGAACTTGTACAGCTGATGGTCGATAACGACCTGACAGAGCTGGACTTACAGAGCGGCGAAGAGACGGTGACGCTCAAGCGCGGCGGGGTGCCCACGTCCATGCCCATGACCATGATGGCCCCGATGATGCAGACAGCCCAGGCCGCACCGGCGATGGCCCTCGCAGGTGCTGCGGCCCTCGCGGCAGTTCCGCCAACTGACCCCGGCACGGTCGCCATCGAGAGCCCCATGGTCGGCACGTTCTACGCCACACCCAACCCCGACTCCCCGGCATTCATCTCAGTCGGTCAGGCAGTGACCGCCGACACGGTCGTGTGCATGATCGAGGCGATGAAGGTCTTCAACGAAATCAAGGCCGAAAAAACCGGCACCATCGTCCAGTGCCTTGTCAAAAACGGCACACCGGTAGAGTTCGGCCAGAAACTCTTCATAATCAAGCCAGCCTGAACCAAAGCCAAGCACCGACTCAACATAGAAACACAGATTCACAGAGAAGAGAAAATCGAATCAGACCCTCTGACCCATCGCCTTTTCTCCTCTGTGCCTCCGCACCTGGGTGTTAAATCCCTGTCTTAAATCCTCGTCTTGATTTCTCTTCCGCGGAGTAATGATGTTCAAGCGTGTCCTGATCGCCAACCGAGGTGAGATCGCTCTTCGCATCATGCGAGCATGCCGCGAGATGGGGATCGAGACCGTCTGCGTCTACTCCACCGCCGACAAGGACGCGCCCTACCTCCGGCTTGCCGACCAAACCATCTGCATCGGCCCAGGCCCCGCCAAAGAATCCTACCTCAACATCTCCCGCATCATCTCCGCCGCGGAGATCGCCGACGTCGACGCCATCCACCCCGGTTACGGTTTCCTCTCCGAACGACCCGACTTCTCCGAGGCCTGCCGCGATTGTAAAATCGAGTTCATCGGACCCAGCCCCGAAGCAATGAGCAAGCTGGGCGACAAGGTCGCCTGCAAGAACACCGCCAAGGCCAACAAAGTCCCCGTCTTCCCAGGCTCCGACGGCGCGATCGAAGAAGAAGAAGAAGCCGTCGCAGTCGCCGCCAAAATCGGCTACCCCGTCATCATCAAAGCCTCGGCTGGCGGCGGAGGGCGCGGCATGCGCGTCTGTCGTAACGACGCAACGCTCCGATCAAACATCAAGAAAGCTCAGCAAGAAGCTCTCGCGTCCTTCGGCAACGGGGCCGTGTTCATCGAGAAGTTCCTCGAACACGCCCGCCATGTCGAGGTGCAGGTCCTAGGCGATAAGCACGGCAACACCGTGCATCTGTTCGAGCGCGACTGCTCCATGCAGCGACGCCATCAAAAAGTCATCGAAGAAGCACCCGGCCCCAACATCGACCGCAAAAAACGCGACGCTGTCTGCGAATCCGCCGCCCGACTCGTCAAGGCCGCCAACTACTCTGGCGCCGCCACCGTCGAGTTCCTGATGGACGACAAACAAAATTTCTACATGCTCGAAGTCAACACACGAGTGCAGGTCGAGCACCCTGTCACCGAAATGATCACCGGTATCGACATCGTCAAAATGTCCATCCTCATCGCCGCAGGCCGCCCTCTCCCCTTCAAACAACGCGACATCTCCATCAAAGGCCACGCCATGGAGTGCCGCATCAACGCCGAGGACCCCGACCACAACTTCCGCCCCAGCCCCGGCCTCATCACCCGCTTCGAGCCCCCCGGCGGCCTCGGCGTCCGCATGGACACCCACGTCGTCACCGGCTACAGCGTCCCCCCCAACTACGACAGCATGATCGGCAAACTTATAGTCTGGGCCGACGACCGCGCCCAATGCATCGACCGAATGTCTCGCGCTCTCGCCGAGTTCCGTGTGGACCCCATCAAAACAACTATTCCCCTCCACCGCCGACTTATGGAAAACTCAGACTTCCGCCGCGGCGGTGTGGATATTCATTACCTCGAGCGGTTGTTGAAGTAAGCGTCCCTGCAGGAACGCCGCCTACACGAGTAAACGATAAGCATCAACGCCTACCGCACGATCCACAATCATGCAAGCACCACCGCACGATCCGCGCTCATACAGCCGTCACCATATCGCAAACTCTTCGGCCTCAGCAAGGCCAAGGGATGTAGCAACGAGTGAAGCGACGCCGCTTTGAGCGTCGCGCAACCCGTTGAAGATTAACAACCCGCAAACCCGCCCCCGCAGGGGCAGTGGAAGGCTTCAGCTCGCCGATATCGGAAAGTTGCCATTGCCTTCTCTAGATGTGCCACTGAGATCGCCTACCTTCGTCACGAAACCTCTGAACGCGCGGCAGCGATCTCAGTGTCTTCATTTCACTCTCCACCACAACGAACGTATCAACATCACTTGTGCGCACAGAATATGTATATTATAAAAAATATCTTCATTTCTTCTCATAAAGCACTCACCACCCCTTGACGGCTCATTCAGAATCCTTATCCTCTCACCGTGCCCGCCATCTCCTCATTCCAACCCCCGCCCGCCAAGCACACCGAGTTCGTGCAGTTCCTGACCCGTTCCGATCTCACCCTTCACGAGATCGCCGACGCCTTCGACACCACGCTCGAAGCCCTGACTCTGTATCTAACATCTGACGAAGGCCTCGCGCAGGTCGCCACCACCGAGCTCGCCTGCGCTCTCCGCATCCGCCTAGCCGCGATGCACTATCTCCCCCGCGCCGTCGACGCTCTCGGCACCATGCTCGAGGACTACACCCAATCTACCCGCAATCTCCCGGCCCGCGAATCCTCCTCCAGCCTCCAATCTCAAACCCTGCGCGAAGAGCAACGCAAAAACGCCCGCCGCGCCAGCCACCTCCTCTTTCGCCTCGCGCACTTCACCCCAAGACTCATCCGCGCCTACACCCACACGCCCCACGAGCCCAATCTATCAACACCACCATCAACGCCACCGTCAACACCACCAACCCCAACACCCAAACCCGATCCAGCTCTCGCGGCCGTACACGCTCCAACACGCGAAACAACCTCATCACAAGCCTCAACAACAACACCAACGATAACGAGCACCTCGTCTAAACGGCCCACCGACCTCTCGCACCCGCAACCACAACCAAAGTCCGAGGATCGTCGCCCAACAAACTCTATAACGAACTTCACAACGTCCGAGCCCACCACGCCCAGCCGCCAAGATCACGCCGCCCCCGAGTTTCAGAATACAAGCTGACCGCCCGCTCGCGCTCAACATCCTGTTCCTCGCGCGTGAAGATCGTGCCCAAGTTGTGGCCAAGTTGTGGCCAAGTTGTGGCCAACACAATCTCTCGTGCAATTCACCACTGCCTCGCGTGCCCAAGCAGCGCCGTTTCAAACGCCGCCGCAGCCGCGCTCTGCGCGCGATCGCGCCGACGCACGATCGCCATCTGCCGCGACAGCTTGGAATCCCGGCAAGTCAGCCCCTCGTCCTCGCGCAACGCAAAGCGGCTGACAAACCCCACGCCGATCCCCGCCGCCACCATCTGCTTGATCGACTCGATCGACCGCAACTCCATCACGATATCCAGCGAGACGCCCGCGTCCTTGGCCGAACGATCGATCACCTCGCGCACGGCCGAGCCAGCCTCGAAGCCAACCATGGACGCGCCGTTGAGATCCTGCCAGCGGAAAGAACGCTTGCCCGCAAGCGTGTGTCGCGCGGGGACGATGAGCCGCAGTTCGTCGGCGACAAGAGAGACTCGGACAAGTTCGTCGGCGCTGGCGACGCCGATGGGGATCGTGACGATCCCGAGGTCGAGCTCCCCGCTCAGCACTGCGGCCGCCACGGCGTTCGAGCCCGCCTCGCGGATATAAAAGCGCAGGCCGGGGTGCTTGCGGCGCACGGCCGAGACGACAGGCGGGAGGAGATAGGCTGTCGCGGTTGCCCCGCCGCCCACGCGGATGGAACCAGATTCGAGGCCGATGAGCTGGCGGACAGCCTGAACACCGGCGTCGGCGCGTCGGACAGCGTCCTCGGCGTGTTGCAGGAAGATTCGCCCCGCCTCGGTGAGCTGCACGCCGTGGGGCGTGCGATGGACGAGCGTCGCGCCAACCTCGAGCTCGAGCTTCTTGAGCATCGCCGAGAGCGCCGGCTGGGTGACGCCGAGCGTGCGCGCGGCGCGAGTCATGTGCCCGGCTTGAGCGATAGCGCGGAAATATCGGAGTGGCGTGAGCTCCATGCGGCAAGAGAATAGCGGATCAGCCGATACTGGCCGATTCTTGAGCACGCGCGATCGCGCGTTGGCGTCGTCCCAGCATGATGCCGGTAGCGCCCCAGACAACGGCGAGCCCGATGAAGGCCGACGCCATGACTCCGGGGCCCATGTTGGCCAGGGGTCCGCGTGTCCAAGCGGCGATCTGGTCTCCGCCACGGTAGACGAAGGTATCTATGAAGCTCTTTGATTTATATTTTTCTTCGCGGCCTAGGACGGTGTATAACGTTTCGCGCGCGGGGCGATCAACGCCGTAGTGGAGTCCGCGGCGGAGCACCTGGACGGTGGCGAAGACGGCGGGCGTCGGGTTGGCGGCGAGGACCGTGAAGCCGATGGCGGTCAGGACAGGAAGGATCGCGAGCGTGACAGCGACGCCGAGGCGTTTGACGATCTGCCCGGTTGCAAAGAGTTGAACGCTGAGCGTGAGGATGTTGGTCCACAGATCAATCGAAGAAAAGAACGCGAGGCGGAGCTTTGGGTCGGAGAAGTGTTGCTTGGCGATCGCGGCCTGCTCGAAATAGAGATAGGTGGACGTCATTGTATAGAGCAGGATATAGAGGCTGATGCCGAGGAGGTAGGGAGAGCGGACGAGAAGGACGAGGCCGTTGAACACGCCGCGACCGACTTCGCTGGTGTCCTGGGCGCGAGGAGAATGACCGAGCGAGTGTGTTTGCCCGGGAGCGGGGGGCATCGTCGGTGCGATCGTCGTGTCGCCGCGGCCCATGCCGAATCGATAAAAGAGCACTGAAACGCAGAGCACGGCGAGCTCGAGAAACACGACCGAGAGGAGCATGAGATTCAGATGATTGACGCTCTTGTTCTCAGAGACCGCGGTGACAATGGCCGAGCCTCCGATAGAACCCAGAGTTCCTCCAATCGCGATGAACCCGAAGAGGCGTGCGCCTTGTTCGCGTCGGTAAATGTCGGCCATGAGCCCCCAGAACACGGTGATCGCGAAGAGATTGAAGACGCTGGTCCATATGTAGAAGGCTTGTCCGATGCGCGGCTGCCAGTCCGCGGGGGCGAACTTCATGAGTGCGAAGAAAAGCACGATGTTCGCGGCAAAGAAGTGGTACGTGATGGGGATGAAGCGCCGTCGTGGCAGGCGCGAGACCAGCAGCGCAAAGAGCGGATTGACCGCGAGCATGGCGAGCATCGTTCCGGTGAAGAGCCAGGGAAGCTTGTTGAGCCCGCCAGCGGCGCCGATATCGTCGCGGAGCGGCCTGAGAATATAATAACTGAAAAGTAGAAAGAAGAAGTATGCCGCGGACCAGAGCAACGGGCCGAGCTCGCCTGGTTCGACGAGGGCGAGGTGCCGCCAAATGCGTTGAGACATTGATCGCTTTGGAGCGAGACTCAAGACGGAAGAGCTCACGTCGCGCCCATTTGTGGCGGAGGCGGGCGAAGATTGGCGAGAGGGTTCAGTCATGGTGTGCAGATGCCTGTGTAACCCTGAGTTTACGGCACGCGCGGAGCGTGGGTGCACGCATCGATCTGTTCGTGACCCCGCTCCTCACCGACCGACTTGGGAAGTGCCCAAAAAGGTGTGCGACCCTGCACGTTCTGGTCGCATGTTGCGTGTCAGGCGGGAGCGGATCGAGTCCGAACTCACCGGCGACGGTCGCAAACGTCGAGCCGTGAAAGCTTGTGGTTTCAAGATTGCTATGCCTAGTTCCCTCGTAGTGGCGACACCCGCCGCCACTACCGCCATAGGCACCGTGCCTGTTCCCTCGACCTCTGGCTCCGCCGAACCCGCCGCGTTGCCGGCTCCGCTGTCGGCCATCTCTACGAACCCGGACCCGCAGGTGCGACCGGCCTCGCGACCGATGATCTCCGAGGCCTTGCTCGCCTGGCCGTGCTCGGAGAAGAGTGCATCAGCTCCGCATCGGTGGTGGAGTACGGCGGGTTGCCAACAGAGATATTTGTCCTCGTCCTGTTCGATCCTTACCCGCGACCTGCCGTCAATCGTCCACCCTCACACGAGTCTCGAGACATCGCCAAAGGTTGAGGCGTACGCTCGATGAAGGCGGACGAGAATCTGAAAAAATGTACAAAGGCTCCGCTGCGTTTAGGGCACACACCCGAGAGTTATCCGAACTCAGGGCATGCGATTGATGCCTCCAGATACCCAATTAAAATACAAACGCCGGACAATCATTTGCCTATTCTGCCGGACACAAGGCATTGGAACTTCTCAAGACTTGCGGATCTCGTCAGTTCACTCTTGTCGTCGCGCGTTCTTTCTGGTATTTGTATGGATGTTCCATCATTTAATCTGACCGCGATCTCAGGAGGTGCCATGATGCTTTACCACGACGACCGTCGGAATGTCCTGCTCGATCTTCTTCGATGCTGTGGGCTCTCCTTCTCGCTCGGGTTCGGAACGCTTGTATTCGGATCTTCACTCGTGAGCGCGGCCGACAACCGGCCTGTTGTTCTTCATTCCAGCAAGCACTGGGTGTATTTCAAGGACAAGGGAGTTCAAGGTGATGTCGATCGTGCCGCGGCGCTGACTGCGGTGGCTCGCGCCGCTGACCCGCGGACGGTGCTTCGTCGTGAGCAACGCCGGACCGCGCCGGGCCTGTTTGATGATCGTGATCTGCCGATCTCCGCGACCGCTCGCGCCGCCGTGCTCGCCACGGGCGCGATGCTTTCTCAGCAGAGCCGATGGTTGAACGCCATAAGTGTTCGCGCGAGCGTCGAGCAATTGACCGCGATCCGTGCGCTGCCCGGGGTTGATCGCGTTGAGCCCGTGCTCGGCGGGCGCCGCCGCGACGATCTGAGTCTCACCATGGTGCCCACGACGGAGATTCATACTCGCGGGTTCTATGGATTGACCGAAGCCCAGAACGTGCAGGTGAACCTGCCCGCGATGCACGTGAAGGGGTTCACGGCTAACACGGTCATCATCGGCATTCTCGATACCGGTTTCCGTCGCACGCACGCCGCGTTCAACGCGCCGGGTCACACGCTCAATGTTATCGCCGAACACGATTTCGTGAAGAATGACAACAACACCGCGCCGGAGCCGGGCGATGACAGCGAGCAACACTCCCACGGCACGCTCATCCTCAGCGTCATCGGCGCGTACCTCCCCGGCTCGCTCGTCGGCGGTGCGTACGACGCGAGCTTTGTGCTGTGCAAGACCGAGGACATCACGAGCGAAACACCGATCGAAGAAGATAACTATGTGGCTGGTTTAGAGTTCATCGAGGCTCACGGTGGCGATGTTGCCACGTCGAGCCTTGGTTATATTGATTGGTACACCCAGTCCCAGCTCGACGGCATGACCGCGGTGACTTCGGTCGCGGTCAACATCGCGACGACCAACGGGCTGATCTGCTGCACGGCCGCGGGCAACGAGGGGCACGACGGCGACCCCGCTACGAATCATCTCCTCGCGCCGGGCGACGCTCTTCAGGTGATCACGTGCGGGGCCGCGGATGCTGACGGGAACATCGCCGGGTTCAGCTCCGACGGCCCGAGCGCTGACGGGCGAGTGAAGCCCGAGATCCTGGCGCGCGGCGTGAGCACGTACTGCGTGTGGCCGTACGACGACGTGAACTTTGCAACAGCGAGCGGCACGTCGCTGTCGACGCCAGTGGTGGCGAGCGTGGTCGCGGTGCTGGCCGGGCCGGGGAGATGCTGGAGCGTTGATCGGATCCGGCAGGCCCTGTTCAGTTCGGCTGGGGACGCGGTGATCACGGGCACGTTCGACCCGCTCTACGTTCGAGGCTATGGCGTGGCCAACGCGTTCGGCGCGTACAACGCGGCGTGCCCGGCGGACTACAACGGAGACGGGTTTGTGACCGGCGACGATTTCGACGCGTTCGTGGAAGCGTTCGAGGCCGGGGTGTCGGCGTGCGCGGATCAGGACGGGAACGGGTTCATTACGGGAGAGGACTTTGATTTGTATCTAGAGCAGTTTGTCGGGGGATGTTAAGTTAACGCTCAAACGCTTAACACTTCTCGACAGATTCGGTGAACGCAATCGCCAGCCGTTGATTTCTTTGTGATATGGGTGTCTGGTATGGGTTTCTGATATCGGTACCTTATTTCTTAATTTCCAACCCCTTGTTGATCGCTCCCTCCATCACCTCGCAGAACCGATCGATCTCCGCCAGCGTGGTGTACACGCTGGGCGTCACACGCAGGCCTTCGAACTCGTCGTGCTTGATGGGCGTGGCGAGGATTCCGTGCGTATTCCAGAGCCAATCGCCGAGTTTGACGGTGTCGAGACCGTCGATCTGCACGGTGGCGATGCCGCAGGAGAACGCGGGCTTGAGGCTGGTGTGAAGGCGGGCTCGTTTGCTGGGGTGCGCGAGCAAGCGTGTAGCCCAGCGGTCGCGGAGGTAGCGAAGGCGGGCTTCTTTACGCGAGCCGCCGATTGTTTCGTGGAAGATCAGAGCTTCGCCGATGGCGAGGGTGGCGGCGAGCGGGTGCGTACCGATCTCTTCGAACTTGCGGATGTTATCCTCGGATTCCGGGGCCGCACCCATCAGCGGCCAGAGTCCCTTAATCTTGTTTCGCCTGACGTAGAGGAGCCCGGTTCCGTGCGGCGCGAAGAGCCATTTGTGCAGCGATACGCCGTAGAAATCGCAGTGGAGGTCGCTGAGCTTGAACTCGAGGTGGGCGAGGGCGTGCGCGCCGTCGACGATGACGGGGATGCCGCCGTTCTTCGTGCGGGCCATCGCGACGACGTCCTTGACCGGCAGAATCTGCCCGGTGATGTTGATCATGTGACACATCAAGATCAGTGTGGTCTTGGGCGTGATGGCCTGCTCGAAGCGCCGCACGACTTCGGCGTTGTCCTCGCAGGGGATCGGCAGCTTGATCTGCCTGAGCACCACACCCTCGCGGCGTTCGCGCTGCTTGAAGGTCGAGATCATGCGCGGGTAGTCGAGCGTGGTGGTGAGAACTTCGTCGCCCGCGTGAAGCTCGTGGCCGAACTGGCAGATCTGTAGGCTTTCCGAAGCGTTTCGCGTGATAGCGATTTCTTCGGGGTCCACGCCCCACCGCCGCGCGAGCCCGGCGCGGACGTGCTCGCGGGCGGGCTCTTGCTCGCGCCACAGCGCGACCGGAGGCGGCATGGAGTTGGCGCGTTCGAGGTGCTTGCGCTGAGCCTCTTGCACCAGCGCGGGCGCGGGCGAGCAGCCGCCGTTGTTGAGGTTGATGATCGAACGATCCTGCGTGAAGGCTCGCTGGATGGGAGCCCAGAAGTCCTCGTTGCGGGCGATCTCGTCGGGCTCGCCGGGTGTTTGCGCGAGGCGGTCGAGGTCGGAGATTGAAAGGGGCACGGCCTTACGGCGGCTTGGGGCAAGAGAGAGGTTTGCGGCGAAGGGGACGGCGAGAGAGCCGAGGGCGGCGCGGCGGGTGAGCATGGGGTGACTCCGGGGCGATGGATCAACGGCTCAGGAATATCCTCGGTGAGTGTACAGAATCCAAGGAATCGTTGAGATGTCATCGCACGTCCGATCTGCATGCCCGAGCGATGTTGCGGCTTCTTCCTGATTATGATCCTTCGTGAACGAACCATCTCAAGGCGTCAATCTACGGTCGATCTCTATCACTTTTTATATCGTGCCCCACGGCATACCCGGTCGATCGATCATCCGATCGCCGGTTCGCGGCCAGTCTCTCCTGGCTCGCTGTCTGGATCAGTGCCGCGGATCTGGTGTGGCCTCGCGTGTGATTGTTGGCACTGCTGACGCCGATACGGCGAACTTTGCGCGTGATCTCGGCGCGGAGGTGGTCATGCGGTCGCGGCCGATCGGGTCTGTTGGCTCTCGCCGAGACGTCGTATCGGCGTTGTTCGTCACGCTTGGCGAGATGGAACTCGACGGTTCGGGTCTCGTGGTAGCGGTCGATCCGCACGCGGCGAATGTTCTGACACGGCATCTCGACGCGGCCGCGCGAGTGCTTGCTTCGCCCGGCGTCAACTCCGTCATTGCCGTGACCCCCGCTGATGCTCTGCTGTGGTCTGTGGCGGAGGGCCGCGATCCGCTGGCCGTGGCGCGGAACAACGCACGCTTCATGCGCGAGACTGGTGTGATTTATGGGCTGCCGTGGGCGCAGCTTGTCAACGCGGCGGTCGCGCTCGGGCACGCGCCGACGCTGCTGGAGATGAGCGAGGAATCGGCGTTCGTGGTGACGAGGCCGTCCGACCTCATTACGGCCGCGGCGATGATCGACGCGCAGCGCACGCACGCCGCGCTCGAACTTCTTCGCGATGTGCGGTTGCTCGTGCTCGACTTTGATGGCGTCTTCACAGACAACCGCGTGATGGTCATGCAGGACGGGACCGAGGGCGTGCTGTGCAGCCGGGGCGACGGGATGGGTCTGGAGATGCTGCGGAAGAGCGGACTGCCGATCTTTGTGCTGTCTAAGGAACAGAACCCGGTCGTCGCGGCCCGCTGTCGCAAGCTCAAGCTCGAGTGCCTGCATGGGATCGACGACAAGCTGCCAGAGTTAAAGAAGCTCGCGGAGCGGATTGGTGTGATGAAGCACCAGATCGCGTATGTCGGGAACGACACCAACGACCTTGGTCCGATGAGGTGGGTGGGGCTGCCGATCGCGGTGGCGGACGCGTACCCCGAGGCGTTGGCGGCGGCGCGGATCGTGCTGGAAAAATCTGGCGGGCTTGGGGCGCTTCGCGAGCTGTGCGATTTGCTGCTCGAATCTCGGCGGATGAACTCTGAGCCGGGGCTGGCGTGAGGTCCGATCACTCGGCGCTGCGCATCTCCACCAGCCTGCCGGCGCTCATGCCCGACATCGGGTAGTGCTTTTCGAGCGCCGCACCGAGTTCGTCGAGCTTGGCGAGGACGAACTGGCACTCTGCCGAGATCCGCCATCCGGTGAACTTCAGGGCTTTCACGAGCGAACCCTTGGTGGTGCATATGACCAGGCCCTCTTCGGAGAGCTTGATGGGCAGCACGCGGAATTGCCAAGCCTGGCGGCGCTCGATCATCGAAAGAGCCGCGGGCTGGACCTTGGCCTTGAACGGGTTCACGCGCGGGGCCCATTCGGCGACCTGCTCGGCCCAGGCTCGTTCGACCGCTGCGGGGCTGATGTGGAAGAGCTTTTCCGCGATGGCGCCGAACGCGCCGCCCTTTTCGCGTTGGAGTTCGAGCACCTGATCGCGTTCGTCGATGCTCAGGATGCCGTGACTGACCAAGAGATCACCGAGCCGGATCGGATTCTGACGCAGCGTGTTCATCGACAACCCCTTCGAAGTCGGCGGCGGGCGCGACAGGCCCTCGTGACGACCCCTGACCATCGGGTCGGAAGCGTGCGGGTTGTGGCCAGAGATACAAATGAAAGTGTGGGGATGGGCGATCCGAACCAGCGGTAACGCGGGGGCGGCCGGTGCGGTCACGATTCACGCGTTCGGCGCGAAAAACCACGCGCGGACCTTGCGGTTGGTCGGTCGATATTCAAAAGATGCGAAGATATGAGACGGTGAGAGAAGTGGGCGATCGGCTTACTCGGCTGGTTCGATCGTCACCGTTAAGAACTTGCTCTCGAACTGATCGCGGTACAGCTCGGCCCGCTCCTTGTGCGTGAGCAGCAGAAGCGACACGCCAGCCTTGTGGGCCTCGATCGTAGCTTGGACGGCCTCGTCCTTGTTCAGCGGCGTCAGCTCGACCACCGTTTCCAGCACGTACCCGATTTCGTTGACATCATCGTTGTGGAGCAGCACCCGGAACGAGGGGAGTTTGTCCATGCGAGGGGGCGATGTTTTCGGGCGCTCTTTGGTTGCCGTGGCCGGGCCGGTAGATTCCGGGGCCGCAGGCGCTGGGGCGGAAGTCTTGGGCTGGTCGGGGTTTGCGTTGGTTTCGTTGCGGTGTGCCATAGGGTGAATCCAGGTACCGGAGGTGTGTGGTGCTGAATTTGATGAGTCGAGAGATCGAATCCTAGCCGCGGAAGGTCTGGAAGGCCGAAGGATGAGGTTGAAGAATCGGTTCAGCGAGATCGGCCGGGGCTGGCTGGTTTGGACAGCCGAGGTTCCTGAAAGGAAAAGTCTCGGTCCGCTTTTCAGGAGAGCTGAGCCGGAGAGTCTTCAAGCGACCGCGAGTATGGGCCGAAGGTAGCGAGTGCCATGGCCCGTTCGGAGTTCATCACGATCGACCCGCACAAGAACCAAAGTCGGCACGATTCGCTCGAACCCTCTCAGTTGGTGCTGATTGTGGTGGGGGCGCACCTGCGTGCGGAACTCGCGGACAGGCCGGCCGCGTACATGCTTCAGCGCGAGGCGATCGGCTGGCTCAACACTCGCCTGGGCCCTGAGCGCGCCGACGACCCGCACCCGCTGCACGTCGTGGTCTGCTCGGACTTGTGGTACCTCAACAACGATTCGCTGCGTCGTCGGCCGACGATCAGCATCGGCGGGCCGACGGTCAACGCGCTGTCGGCGTACTTGGCCGACAAGATCCCCAGCGCGTACGCCGTCGAGGGCAAGCTGCTGGTGCAGTTTGACCTGGAGATGCACGAGCTGGCAGCGTGCTGCTGGGGGATCGACGCCGAGCGGACGGCCGAGGCTGTGAAGGCGTTCAGCGATCGGTACCTTGATGATTTCATGGAAGCGGCCATGAACCCGCAACACTAGATTTGGGCTTCTGCTCGCGGTGCGGAGCTGTGCGCGAACCTCGCGCGCAATCGTGAGATTGCATGGAGAGTTCTCACTCTTGCGCGCGAGGTTTGCTTGGGCGCACGCCGCGTCCATTCATTGATCGCATGAGACGGTGCGACGCGACGAGCTTTCTCTGTTCGCTGTGATCGGCCCGCAACAGCCCGGAACAGCCCGGAGCTATGACCTGATATCGTCGAGCGAGAACGCTCGGCTTGCGATCGGGCGCAGCGACAGGGCCAGAAACGCCCGCTCCTGGTCGTCCCCGGCCACGCGGTTGCACTTGAGTGTGCCGCAGCAGCTGCAGCGATGCACGATGGCTCACTCGCCGTCGCGGCGGACCTCGATGGCGATGGGCATCATCGGTGCCCGGCAAGACTCGCGGCGATCGCCGGGCTCGTCATCGAGGTCGCGCGACCATAGGCAGACCGGGCAGTGGTTTCGGTGCCGCGTGCCGAAGCTCTGCACGGGGATCTGAAACTTGCAATTGATGCAGGTGAACGAGGAGTCTTGGTGAGATCTGTGTGACATGAGTATGGGTCGTCGTTGTGGATCGAGGATCGGACGTCCGATGGTTCAAGGCGTGCTGCAGAGGCAAGGGGGTCTTTACGTCGGCCGACTGCTTCTCGGTGAGCGCGCAAGCGACCGCAGAACCTGATCGCGGTGGGACCAGCGTGCCGTGGATCGCGCGTGATCGCGAGGCGATCAGCGGATCCACGACGCGACGATGGACGCGATCGGTTTGAAGGTCTGAATGAGATTGGTTACGAGACAACCTGCGCGGCCTTCGGGGCCACGAGCATCGCTCAGCTCAGCGAGAAACGAGCGTGCCAAACCTCGCGTGCGATGCGCGAACGGCGAACTCAGGTTGTCTTAGGCATTGGCAGACATAGACGAGCCCCAGAAACGGCCAAGTGGCCGGGGAAAGAACACTCGCGAACGGAGAAAACGCAAGCGAATTTTCAGAATCTCTGAGCGTTCGCCCTTCGAGTAGGTCGGCTCTTCGAGCCGCCTCTTGATCCTCGTGCGGTCTCCGATGAGACGACATTTGACGGGTACGAACGAGGTTATCGAATGAAGAGTCGGCTCGGAGAGCCGAACTACCTCAGAAACCACTTCGTGTCCTTGTTCTAAAACGGAACCGCTGACACGCACTCGATGCGCCTTGTTCCGCTCGGCTCGATGAACGAGATATACGCGGCGTGGAGCATGAGGCGATCGGCGTTGGCGTTGATCGAGAAGGCCAGGTCGCTCGAATCGTTGCTTTCGTGTGCTCCTGCGATCTCTCGCTCGCTGCGTCCAACGTTCCCGTAGAGCACGTCGCCCACGATCGGCGCGCCGAGCCCGCGCGGTGTGGGCGTGGCCGCGTGTACGCGTAGTTGGTGCGAGCGTCCCGTGATCGGCTCGAACCGCACGCGGGTTCGATCGACCTCGCGCGACAGCACGCGGTAGTTCGTCACGCTGGGCCGGCCAAGCTGGTCGTCCAAGATCTGGATGGGCCGCCGGGACAGGTCCGCCCGCATCGAGAACTCGACCCGACCGTGATCGCGTTCGAGCACGCCGTCGAGCAACGCGACGTAGGCCTTGTGGACGATCCGTTGCTCGAACTGCATCGAAAGTTCGCGCTGCGCCTGGGCGTCGAACGCGACGAGCAGCAGTCCTGAGGTGTCCATGTCAAGCCGATGCACGACCATCGGGCCGCGGGCGGCCGGGAACATCCGCGCGACCCGCACCACCGCGCAGTCGTGCTTGTCGGGGCCCTTGCCGATGACGGACAACATCCCCGACGGCTTGTCGATCACGACGAAGCGATCGGTGGCAAGGATGACGGTGGGATCGGGGAGATTTGGGGAGGGGGAAATCATGGCTCGAAGAGCCGCTCACCTCGCGAGAGGTTGGGGAGGGCTTCCCGGGCAGGATGCTAGGGTCTGCGGGCGTGAGCATTGATTGAGTGCGCGATGATGCCGAGGCCGTGGCCCGACTGTCCTTGCCGCCAGCTGGCGGACAACTAGATCCTGAGTAGTCTTTCGAGCGGGCTCGTTGAATCAGATCGCGGAACACGGGCATTGTTGTTCCCGCAAGCCGTCACGCGTCCGCCGGGAAAGGTTCGGTCTGAGGACGTTTTAAGCGTGGTCCTCGCGCTCTCGCGCGAGGACCACGAGAGAATCAGCAGCCGCTCTCGAACGCCACGACATACGCGTCGAAGTCGTCGCCGGTGACGAAGCCGTCGCCGTCGAAGTCTGACGAGATCGCCCCGGCCTCGAACGCCAGGACATAGGCGTCGAAGTCATCGCCGGTGAGGAAACCGTCGGCGTCGAAGTCTGCGGTGCAGACGAACGAGGCCGCGACGTCGAGCGCGGTGACGAACGTCGCGTTGATCCCGCCCGGGCCGTCGGTGGTGTTGGCGTTCATCATGGCGAGGATCGCCTGGAACTCGCGGCCTTGCCACTTCCAGCCGGTGTACGCCACGTCGTCGGCGGTATCGACGGTGTTCTTGTTGTTGATGAGCGTGGCGTTGTCGTCGAGGGTTGCGCCCAGGCGTGACAGGATGAGGGCGTAGTCCGCGGCGTTGAAGGCGCCGTCGAAGTTGTAGTCCTTGGCAACGAAGCGGAACTGTATGACGTCGATCCCGCCGAGGCTCGTCGAGTTTACGTCGTTGAACGTGCCGGGCGTGAGCTTGAACCCGGTGAGGTTGATGTCGTCGAGGAGGAAGGTACCGCTCGCGTCGAGCTGTCCCAGCGCGTTGTACTTGGGCCCGTTGGGGTCGGTGGGGCCTCCGGCGAGCGCGATGTTGTAGCGGAGGCTGGCGACGGTGGTGGTCTGCTCGCCGTAGATGAACTCTTCGTCGGACATGCTTGTGTCGGCAATTACATTCAGGCTGTTGAGCCGGCTGCCGCGCTGCGGGTTAGTGTCATAAAACGCGACGCGGCTGAAAGAGTCGGGGTTGTAGCCCGGGGTGTCGGAGATCTCTTGCTGTGATGACCGCGTGTATTCCTTGCCGCCGCCGTTGGAGATCGCGATGTCGTCGACCATCTGGTAGGGTTCGAGGATGGACGGGCTTGGGACGGCGATATTCTGGACGTTGCTCTGGTCCTCGCCGAAGACGCTGAGTTCGCCTCCGAGGGGGAGCGGGCCGCCGAAGTCGATACGGCTGTTGTAGTTGACGTCGGTGTTGATGTCCTTGCGCCACGCGTAGTTTGGGCCGTACACGCTGAGCCCGCCAGCGTTAAGGCTTTGATCGGGGCGTTTGCGGACGAGGACGTAGGTGGACGAGCCGTCGTTTTTGATGCGACCCGCGGTGTCGGTCGTGGGGATGTGGCACTGGACGAACGAAGCGCGGTTGGTGGCGGCGGGGAGCAGCGGGAGGATCTTGCTGTTGTTGGCGTTGTTGTTGAAGATGACAAGGAATCCGTTGGACCCGATGGTGCGCCCGTCGAGGCTCCAGGCCTCGTCGATCTCGGCGAGCTCGTCGCCCGCGTCCCACCCGGCCGGGAGCGGTCCTGGGATGTTGTCGCCGTCGGGGTCCGCGCCGCCGAAGACGGCGGCGATGGCGTAGCCGTCGAGCTTCATGCCGGGCGTGCCGTAGAGCTCAACATACTCCCACTGGTCGTCGATGCTGCCCGAGCCGACGGGGTTGCTGAGGACTTCGTTCAAGACGACCTGCGCGTGCGCGGCCGTGGTGCCAGCCGCGAGCGCGATCGCCGCGATCAACATCTTGGTGTGTGCCGAATTCGTGCTCATGCTCTGATCTCCTCGGACAAAACGTAAACCTTGAAAAACATGCCGGGGTTCACGCTGAACACCCGGACCTTGCTGACCTGCCCGCGACGAACTCAAGCTATCGGGCGAGTATCATGCGTTATTCGGTTCTCTTGCTCCAGAACGCGCCCGACGAGAGGTGCCCGCCGAAGACCTTGCCCTCGATGTCGGGGTACGGGTCGGTGCCCGCGGCGTCGCTGCTGCCCCACCCGAACTCGCCGTCGCGGTTGGTGTCGTTCATTGCGGCGACGTGCCCGTCGGCGAATGCGAAGTTGCCATAAACCTTGTTGTGTTGCTTCTTATTGAACGGGATGTAGCTGCCCTTGCCGTGAGCCGGGCCGAAGTCCGAATAGTCCTGCCGGCCGAAGGTGTTCGAGAGCGCGAGCGGCCCGTCGGTGACACTCTTCACCGCGCGGACGGCCTTCTGCTCGTTGATGTCCACCACGTCGTCGGTGTCCGTTCGTGCATCGGCGAAAAGCGGAACGATCGAGGTCGAGACCATCGAGAGGTACTTGTCGCGCAGCGGCCCGACCACGCCCGCGACCCGCTTGGGGTCCAGCGAGGTATCGCGCACGTTCCGAACTTCCGTGTACGCCATGTACCACGACTGCGTGTAGTTTGTGTTGAACCCGCGGCGGAAGAGCTCGTCGATCTCGTCGGCCGCAAACTTTTTGAAGGGCGAGTCGTTGATGCGCGTAAAGGCCAGGTTCTGGTTCGTTCGCGCCACGTTTGACGGGCAAAGCATGTCGCCGGGCTTGCCTGCGCCCGAGTTGATCATGTCCGCCATCCATCCCGCTTGATCGACCGGGCCGTAGGCGCTGCGCTTGCGGTTATCGAAAGGACCAGAGCACAGGTACGTCTTGTTGTCGGCCGCGTATGCCAGGGCGGACGTCGCCATCTGCCGCAGGTTGCTGGCACACTTGGTCTGCCGCCCGAGCTCACGAGCCGCGCCAAGGCTGGGCAGCAGGATGCTGATCAGGAGCGCGATCACCGCGATCACGACCAGCAACTCGATGAGCGTGAAGGCGGCCTTAGTTGCGAGATTTTTACCTAAAGATTGATTCGTCAAGTAGAAAAAGTACGGGTTCGACTCGGCGCTTCATGTTTAGATGGCGCTAAGTATCGATGAAACAACCGCGAAGAAAATATCGAGAGAATCGGATCGAGCGAGGTGTGTACGCGGCACGTCACGCCGACGACGCTCGTCTCACTCTTGGCGCATTCTTAGCGATCGATGGCTGCTCTTGATCCGGCTGATTCGATAGTCTTCCTCGCCTTGGTCGGGTGCGTGTGTGCGCACCGATGCGTCCCGCCGTGTCAGACCGGGTGTCTGTGTATGTTCCACTTTGAGGAGAGACCTTTGATGAAGAAGTCCTTTGTTCTCGCGGCTTTGGCCGCGACAGCCGGTTCCGCGTTCGCCAACATCCGTATCACCGAGTACTCGTATTCGAGTGTCAGCGGCGAGTTCATCGAACTGACCAACATCAGCTCGTCAACCATCGATATGACCGGCTGGAGCTTCGACGACAACAGCCGCGCGCCCGGTAGCCTCGACCTGAGCAGTTTCGGCATCATCCTGGGCGGCGAGTCGGTGATCATCACCGAAATCGACGCATCGCTGTTCCGCACCGCTTGGGCGCTAGGCGCCAGCGTCAAGATCGTCGGTCTCAACTCCAACAACCTCGGCCGGTCCGACGAGATCAACGTGTACAACGGCCCCACGCTCGTTGACCGTCTCACGTACAACGATCAGGCGGCTGGCGGCGGCCCGCGCACGCAGAACGTGAGCGCTAACACCGGGCTTGCCAATCTCGGCACCAACACCGCGGCCCTCTGGGCGCTCTCGACCGTCGGCGACAGCTACGGCTCCTACGCCTCGACCGGCGCGGACGTCGCCAACCCCGGCAAGTACCTGCCGATCCCCGCCCCCGGCTCGATCGCTCTTCTGGGTCTCGGCCTCGCCGTCGTCCGCCGCTCGCGCCGCTGATTGATCGCGATCACGACGAGAAGTCGTGGTTCACTGGGTATCCAACGTCGGTCCGCGAAGGCGGGCCGATTTTTTGTGCGCACAGCACTTGCATCGCTTAGCGCGCGGCAAGGTCTTCGGTGTCAACCGCGAACACCCAGATAAAACTCGGCTGATCTGGTTTAAAATCATTGTCGGTGCTGACGAGGAGCGTCCGCCGCCCATCGCTCAGGTTCGGCCCCCAGCAAAGCCCTTCAATCTTCTCGGGCATTGCTTCGCCCGCGAGCCCGAACCGTGCGTCCAGCAAGTCCAAAAACGGCCTCTTGACGCACGCGACCACGCCGTCGGGCAACTTCTCATTGGGCAGCGACTCGATCGCGGACACGTCTGTTGCGCGCGCGAAATCGGCCACCATGATCCGCTTGAATGCCGCTTCCTTCCCCGCCTTCCCGTCGCGCTCGATCACCAGAAATCGCTTCGCATCGATCGCCAGGATCTCGCTGACGCCGTGCTTGGCGTCGTCGAGCGTGTACACATACTCGCGGGTCGGCTCGTCGGTCTGGATCGGCAGTTCGAGGACTCGGATGTTCCGCCCCACTCGCTTGTTTTTGGCGTTCAGCGCACCGTCCTGAATCAGCGGGCTCTGCATGATCGAGTACAGGGTGCGCCCGTCCGTGCTCATCGCCAGACCCTCGAAGCCGCGGTTGCCCTGCCGGCCCGAGAGGTTTTTGGGAGGTAACTCTCGGTCGCCGTCGCCGTCGGGGTTGCTGATCGCGAATCGTGACGGCACGCGCAGTCGCTTCAGGTGTGTGCCGTCCCGGGCGAATGCGTCGATCCACGGGCCGTACTCGTCGCTGACATAGATCGTGCCGTCGCCAGCGACACGGATGCCCTCGGGGTCGTAGCGACGGCCTGCGATTCCAGGCGTGACTGAGTACGCGCCGCTATTGCCGGGGTATAGGGCGGCGTCGGCGTCGCGGAACACATGCGTTGCGACGAGCTTGGGCGAGAGCGTTTCTGGAGTTTCCCCCGACAGGAATCGAGTCGGCAGGTGAATGTCGAAGACGTGATAGCGCGTGAGGTACGCCGACCCGCCGTCGCCGGGTCCGCGGTCGGGGAGCATGACAAATTGTCCTGATGTGTGGTCGAAGTCGAGTGCCGACCCGAAGCCTCCGAGGCGTGCTTGGGTGAAAGACGCCATCGAGGCTGTGAGTCCTGAGAGATCATCGAGGTCGGCCGCGATCTGGGCCTTGGCGATCAGCGTCACCTCGGCGCTGGCGGAGACGGTCAGGCCGCCCGCGCTCGCGCCGAGCGTCACCGCGAGAAAGGCCGCTCGGGCGGGGAGTAAAGCCTTTGTTTCGAAACTGATCCTCATCGTGCCCTCGTCCTCGTGCTCTCGTCGTGCCTTAGCTTGATCTGCATCAGGTCGATTCGGTGATGTGCGTTTTTTCAGGTGCGGCGATTGCTCTTGCGCCCGCCTGTGCCCGTTGGTCATCCCCAATGGTCATCCGCGTTTGATCGCCCGGAAGCCCAAGAACATCGGAATCTCCCGGCGAATCCTGTTCTCTTCGCGCGCCTGAGGCCCCGGCTGGCTCTGCCGCAGACTCGGCCACTCTTCCAGTGTTTCGATCAGGAACCCCGCCTCGCTCAACACGCGGATATAGGTTTGTACTGGGCGATGGAACGTCCACGTCGTCACGGGCGTCTTGCCGTGAGCCGCGTGCCCGGGGTTCATGACGATCGGAGTCTGACCTGCCGACAGGTATCCGTCCACGCGCCGGTACTGCCGCGTCATCGGTTTCTTGGCGTCCTCGTCCTGTGATTGTCGAGCCGCCGAGCCGCGAGCTTCGCGGTCCGCGTCGTACTTTCCGGTTTTGTCAAAGCCCCAGCTCGTCTGCCCCGGCGCACGGAAGGCGGGGTGGAGGATCACGCCGACGAAGACCCCGCCCGGCTTGAGCAAGGCCGCGCACCCGCGGATGACTGGCTCGAGCGGGTCGATGTTCATGAGCGCCATCACGCTGGCTGCGGCGTCAAAGAGCCCGAGCTTCATCTCGCCTAGCGTGCGTGCGTCGCCGACCTCGAAACGTGCCGCCCGCGTGCTGGTGTCGGGCCGCGGCGGCATCGCGCGACGAGCCGCGTCGATCAGCCGAGGCGACGCATCAACGCCCACCGCCTCGACGCCGATCTGCTCGAGCCTTCGGCACAGCAAGCCCTGTCCGCAGGCGACGTCCAGCACCCGCATCCCTCGAGCAGGCCGAAGCAGCCGCAACGTCCCCGGCACGATCACATCGCGGTGATGATCGCTGCGCCCTTGATCGAGCAAATTCTCGTACCACGGCGCGACGTGGTCCCACGAAGTTTCTAGCGGAGCACTCGAGACCGGACCTTTCACTGCGCCGCCCGCGTCCTTCTTTACGCTCGGCGCGGCGTTGGATTCACCGGCGCGAACGTGACCGCTGTTCGATGCTATGGCCTTTGGATCCGTGCTTGATTCGGCCCGATTCTCCTCATCGCCCGGCACCGCCAGCGTTTCGCGCTCCAGCCCGCGCGGCTTCGCGCCGACCAACCCCCAAAACGCTTCGGGTGCTGGGCTCGAGAATCGCATCGTCTCGCCCTTGCTCGGGTGCGTGATGCCAAGTTCCACCGCGTGCAAGCACAAGCGTGAGATCGGGTCCGACACCGGCGCGCCGTAGGCCTCGCTCGGCGCGCGGTAGCGATAGTCGCCCACCAACGGGTGCCCGGCCTCGCTCATGTGAACGCGGATCTGGTTCTTCCGCCCGGTGCCAAGCCGCAACTGTACCAGGGCGCGACCCAGCCCGCACGCCAGCACGCGGTAGTGCGTCACCGCGAGCTGCGGCGCATCGTCGGCGCGGTGCGTGTACGACGAAGGACCGCCATCGGGCATGCGTGGCCTCTGGCGCGACCCCGGCCCGGAGCTTGGTCCTGAATAGGGCCCTGAGTTTGGCCCTGAGTTTGGCCCTGATCTTGGTCCGGCCCCCGGCCCGATCCGCGGCGCCAGCGAAGGCCGAGGCTTTGAGCCTGGGCTTACGCTCTGCATGATCCCGCGCTCGTTCTCGCCTAGGAAGTTCTGGATCGTTCCCGTTGTCGCCGACTCGGGGAACTCCGTCTCGACCACCGCGACGTAAATGCGATGCACGCGCCGGGCCCGGAAATCTTCTTTCAACCACTCGAAGGCCGTCTCGTTCTTGGCGAACACGAGCAGCCCCGACGCCTCCTTGTCGAGCCGGTGCACGATCCAGGCTCGCGCGTTACGCCGTTTCTTGCTTCGCACGTAGCGCTTGACGACCGCGAACACGCTCGGGGCTTCGGATGTGGTGGCGTCTCCTGCGCCGGGCATCGGCGCGGTCACCAGCCCGGTCGGCTTGTCCACGACGAGCAGGTCCTCGTCCTCGTGAACGAGCCGCACGCCCAATCCCAAATCGCCAGCCGAGAAATCACCACGCCGCAGCGAAGAGATTCCGCGGTTGGGGGTGCGATCCCACGTTGTGGCCGGGTTGCCGCTCGGTTTTCCACCAGTCGGCCGGGGTCGCTTCGATTCGCTCATAGATGAGAGTAGGTGAAGGTCAAGCCAAAAAAACCGACCCGCAAGTCACTTCTCCCTGTCTCGCTGTCTCGCTGTCTCGCGGCCTCGCCGCCTCGCGAACTCTTTCTCGCGCGGGCTCGCTTCTTCCTACTTGTACAGCTTCTCCAGGTCACCCCAGAACCCGGGGTATGTCTTGTTCACGCACGCCGGGTTTTTGATCCACACGTTGGGCCTGCGCAGCCCGACGAGTGCCAGCGACATCGCCATGCGGTGGTCGTCGTAGGTCTCGAACTCGACTCGTTCGCAATCTGCCGAGCAATCAACGCCGCCCGGTGGGGGGGTGATGGTGATGGCGTCCTCGTCGCCCGCGACCGAGGTTTTGACCGCGACCCCGACTTTGGTCAGCTCGTTCTTCATGGCCGCGAGCCGATCGGTTTCTTTGTGCCGCAGCGTGCCCAGCCCGCGCAGGATCGACGTCCCTTCCGCGAAGCACGCCACCGCCGCCAGCGTCATGGCCGCGTCGGGCATGTTTGCCATATCGGCCAAGATGGGCCCCAGCTTGGCTGGCCCCTTGCACTCGACGGCCGGGTCGTCGTCCGTCCCCGCTGGCTTACTGCTCGCGCCCATCCGCACGAGCAACTCGGGGAACGCCGCGTCGCCTTGCAATGACCCCGGTCCCAATCCTTGAACCTTGCACACCGCGCCCGGGATCAGCGCGGCCGCGGCCCAGAAGTATGTGGCCCCGCTCGCGTCCGGCTCCGTGTCGTACGTGAACGAATCGAGCCCGAACCCGCGCGAGCGCCCGTCCACCGCACGCGGCGGCCCAACTCGTGTCACCCGCAAATCTTCCGTCATCTGCACGTGGGCCCCGAGCTTCTGCAAAAGCCCGATCGTCATCGTGATGTACGACGCGCTCGTGATCTCGCCCACGAGCTTGATCGTCACGTCGTGCGCCAGCCACGGCGCAACCAGCAGCAACGCGGAGATGAACTGGCTGGACATGGTCGTGGGCAGCACGAGCGCTCGCGCCTCGCCAGCCGGTCCCCTGGGCGGCACGATCTTCATCGGCGGGCAGCCCTTGGTCCCTGTGAACTCGATGTTCGCGTGCAGGTGGATGAGCGCACCGGCCAGCTCCGCGATAGGCCTTTGCCGCATCCGCGCGTTGCCGTCCACCGTTACCGGCCCGGGGGCGAGCAGCGCCGCGGCCGCCAAGAACCGCGTCGCGGTCCCCGCGTTGCCAAGGTCGAGCGTTACACCCTCGGGCGGCACGACCCAGCGCCCGTTCACGCCGGTGATCTTCAGGTCCTGACCCGAGCGAGTGACCTTTGCACCCAGCGTGGTAACGGCCGCGATCATCCGCTGGGCATCGTCGGCCTCGAGCAACGGCCTGCGGATCACCGAATCGCCGCGCGCCAGCGCCGCCAGCAGCAACGCCCGGTTCGTCAGGCTCTTGCTCCCCGGCGGACGGATCGAAACGCGAAACGGCTTGGCCCTCGAGAGGAGCGGCGGGACAGCCAGCAGCGCCGGCGTGTCCGACGAGGAGGGGGGCGCGAACGGTGGGTGGGATGGCGAGGAGATATCAGTCACCGAAGGCCGGGCCCGCGCAAGGATCGCGCTCGATCGGACACCACTTTGCCTCACGCCGGTTCTACACCACAAGTCCCGGAGCGTGCGGCCTCGGACAAGAGTTTACTCGCTCTGTCCTGTTTCGCGACGAAAAACCGCCACGATGTCCTCGATCGGGATGACAAAGAGCCGGTTATCTCCTTCAAAGTCAACCGGGATCCCGTGCTTGGGGTTGAACAAAACCCGGTCGTAGCGCCGGATCGGGTAGTCCTCGTCACGCTCGACCTGCTTGGAAATCGCCACCACCCGCCCCGTCAACGTCGGGATCTCGACCTTGTCGGGCAGGTGAATGCCGGTCTTGGTCTGCTTCTTGTCGTCGTCCTTGCGGATCAGGACACGCTTGCCGATGGGCTCGACGGTTTCAAGCTGGGCGGATGCGGCGGACTTGGCGGAGTCCTTTTTTGCAGGGTCAGGGATGGGCATATCGAGACTGTAGACGATCTTGTAGCAACGCTCGCGAGGTGACGCCGATTCTTGAAAAGGTGTTTTCGTTCGCAAAAAAAAACAACCCACCATGACGGTGAGTTGAGTGGATCGTAAATTGGAGTTGAAAACCCAGCTCGCCTAGCCCAGCAACGGCCCCGATGCCAGCAGCAGCACGCCGGGTCCGGCCTTGGGATCCATGGAGGTCAGCATGATCGCCAGCCGCGGGGTCGCGGACTTGTTCAGCATGATCGCTTGGCCCTTAAGCCCGCCCGAGCCATCGAAGCGTGCCAGTTCAGAGAGTTCGGTGCCTTCTTCGTCGATGGCGACGATCCGATACACCTTGCCCTCGGTCGGGACGAGGTTCGAGAAGTACACCGTCGCGTTGTCACGCTCGGGGTCGATGTGCACCGTGGCCCGGGCCTTGAGGTCCGGAGAGAGCGGGGCGAGGGCGAACCGCTTGATGTTCGGGTTTAGCAGCAGGTCGTTGGCTTGGAAGCCGGGGATCTGCGCCAGGGTCCCGATGCTCAACTCGTTGCGAGCCTCGTTGTAAAGGCTGTCATACTTCCCATACAGGTGCAAGACCGCACCACCGAGCGCGATGGACGCGCTTGCAAAGCCCAAGGCCGCCGCACGCCAGAGCGGCGTCACACGGCGGCTTGGACGCAGCGCCGGGGCGACCCGGCCCGCCGGATGGCTCGCCGCGTGAGCGTGCGAAGCGTGCATCGCGGCCCGGCTCGCACCAACCGCGGGCGCAACTTTCTCAATCTCCTGATGGACCGCGCCCAGCACCCGGCCGCGCAGCGCGGCCACCGCTACGTCCGTCAGCACCGCGTCCTTCAACCCTGCGCGTGGCTCAACATCGCTTGAGGGCAGCCAGTCGGTGCGCACCAAGCGCGCCTGTTCGCGGCGGATCTGCGACTGCACGTCCGGGGACGCCGAGAAGAACGCGGCATCGAAGGCGTCGCGCTCGGCATCGTCAAGCAGGCCCAAGGCGTCGAGTTGCGCGGCTTCAAGAAGTTCGTACGTGTTCATGTCAAAAGTTCCTCGTTGGTCCGTTCCCGCAGTCTCACCAAAGCCCGACTGAGCGCCGATTTGATGGTCCCGAGGGGTGTGTTGAGTTCTTCGCCGATCTGCCTTAAGGTCTGCCCGCCCAAATAGGCTCGGGTGACCACCGTCCTCTGTAGTTCCGGAAGTGTCGCGATCCGTTGCATCAAGACGGTAAACCGTTCGTCCTTTTCAATCTCTGACAAGCCCGCCGACATTCCTGCGGAAGTGCTGGGGTTCTGGGCCTCGGGCTGGGTAGCAGGGGCACCGTCCAAAGACGACGCTTTGACCCGGGCCCGGCGTCGCCGCAACCGATCAACCAAGTGACGACGAGAGATCAGCATGACCCAGGTCACGAGCGCCGCACGGGAGGGGTCGTATCGGCCCGCGGTACGCCAAAGCCTTACGAAAATCTCCTGAACCGCGTCCTCTGCTTCGACCCGGGCCGGGGTCGCCTGGAACGCCATCCGATACACCAACGACGCGAAGCGGTCGTACAGCTCGGCCACCGCGCCCTCGTTGTTGGCGGCCACGCGCTTCATCAACGCCAAGTCTCGTGCCGCCGAATCACCGGTCGAGTCACGAGCCGAGTCCCCAGATTTGTGGTCCGTCTTCCCGCTCAAGGGAATCCGTCCTTTCATAAATGAGAGAGTGCGAATCCGAGAAAAAGCGTGAGAGCCCGCGACAGAGCGGCACAGAAGGCGGCACAGAAAGCGGGACAGGGAGAATCGTTCAGCAAGCCATCAGAAGAAGTCGGAGTGAGTCGAAGCCAGAACCGGAATGAGTCGGCGCCAGAAAGAGGTATGGCGGTAAGTCGAATCAAGTTCAGGGAAAGTTTCTCTACAGGTACCCTCTCCATGAACTGAAAATTCTCGATGACAAGGGGTTCGATTGTGCAAGACCTGTGGAATGCTCGGCAAGAGGGTGGCAAGAAGGTGGAGAGTGTCGATGAAGAACGTGAAGCGTAACAAATCACTGCTCTATACGCACGGAATCTCGGAAGGATCCTTCACAATCTGGTCGATTCATCGGGCCCAGGGTTAGTTTGTTTGATGTTTGTAAGTGTATTCTTTTCTCGGACGGTGATAAATTTACGGAAGATTTTTTATCTCTTGCGGAACCAATGGCTGATCGATACTCTAAGACGGTGTGAGTTCCGGATGTCGGAGCTCAGCCGTCGGCTTGAGCGCGAGTTTGATCGCGCTGGTGAGGGGAAACGACTGTGGGTCATGACTCACGTCTTGTCGGGCTCGATCGTGCCATGCTGTCGCCCGCTCTCAAGCGGGCCGCATGGTCGTGCCTGATCTCGCCTCGTCCGCCTCTTGTCAATCGTGCGAATCGTGGCTTCACGCTTATCGACGTTCTGGTGTCGATGGCGGTGATCACCGTGCTCATCGGGCTGTTGCTGCCCGGTCTGTCTCATGTGAACCAGAAAGCGCGGCGTGTCGCGTGCCTGTCCAACATCCGTCAGATTGGTTTGGGCGTGCAGATGTACGCCGATGATCACAACGGTTTGCTGGTGCCCAGCGTGTTCGTGCCTGGTTGGGCGAAGAACTCGTACTCAGCGCCCGAGCAGATGGACCGCATCCGCCTCGAAGACGCCAACGGGGGCCTCTGGGGCAGTCGTTGGGACGGCCTGGGGCGCCTCTTCTCGGCCGATTACCTCGCCGCTCCGAAGATCTTTTACTGCCCTTCTCACCGCGGAGAGCACCCGTTCTCCCGGTATGCTGATTCGTTCGGCGATGCGGAGGGCGGCATCATCGCCAACTACCAGTATCGCGGCGTCTCGCCAGACGGGTCCAAGATTCTCGACTTTGTTCAGCCTAAGCAGACCGCCATTGTTTGCGACGGCATCCGCACCAGGCTCGATTTCAACCACAGCACAGGCATGAACGTTCTTCGTGCCGACCAATCTGTGGATTGGTTCAGTGACGAGAGCGGGCAGTTATTCAACTCGCTGCCCGACGAGTCCGGCTCGGCGACGTCTGCGCAATCTGCGTGGCAGACGCTCGACGCCACCAATAATCCGCGCTGAAGTCTCTGAGGTTCTAATCGCCGTCGGCGTGGCTGCGCTTGCCGTGCCGATTGCGCGCGGTACATTGTGCGCATGAACGACTCGTTGCCATCTGTTTCTGTGCTGTTCGTCGCGGCCTCGTGCGTCGTTCTCGCTTCAACTACGCACGCTCAACTCACGCCCGATCGGCTTTACTACGGCGTCGGTCGGTCGATTCCCATGACGGTCACGATCCCCAAAGACGCGACCGGCGAGCCTGCGATCCGACTTTACGAAGCAACGTCATCCGACCTCGACAACGCGAGCCAGAACGCACCAGCCTTCACGACGGCCTCGGCCGCCGCTGGGCTGGTGAACCTTGCGACGCTCTTCCCTGTCGTCTGGAACCAGCCCAAACCGCGTGTGATGTACGCTCAGCTCGTCGTCGGCTCGCGCGAGGTCGGCTCGCCGATCGTCCTTCAGCCGATGGTAAGCCCCAAGACGGCCTGGCTCATCAACACCACGACCCGCCAACCGTTCTGGTATGACGACACCGCCAAGAAGCCGAGCTTTGATCCCAAGGAAGGGACGATCGTGTACTCGTCAGAATCGCCGATCGTGTTTTCGGGCGTGCGTGTCTACGCCGACACGCGCGTCGTGCTCGTGACCAGCGAGGGTGACATGGAGTTCGCCATGCGCCCCGACTCGGCCCCCAACACCGCGTGGAACTTTCTTCAGCTCGTGCAGGGCGGCTTCTACACCGACATCGGTTTTCACCGCGTTGTGCCGCTGGATAAGAAGGGGAACCCGTTCGTGATTCAGGTCGGCGACCCCACCGGCACCGGCGACGGCGGCCCGGGCTTTTCGTACGACCTCGAGCCCAGCACGCTCTCGCACGACTTCGGCGTGATCTCGGTCGCACGCGACACCGACCTCAACACCAACGGCTCGCAGATTTTCGTGTGCCTGAGCCGCGAGGGCACCGCGCGGCTCGACGGCAGGTACACCGCGTTCGGCCAACTGACGCGCGGCGCGAACGTCGTCAGAGCTATCGCCGCGACGCCGTTGCAGGAGGGGACCGACAAGCCGATGAGGCCGCCGGTGCTCTTCTCGGCCCGGGTTGTTCTCGCGCCTCCGATGGAGCAGCGGCGTGAGAGCGAGCCAACGCGCCAAGCCAAGCCGAGCGCGACCGAACCCGCGAGGAAAGAGCTCGGCGACACGATCGGTGAGCGATAGAGTTGTGGGTTTCTCTAGACCCTGAACTTGGGCTGCGTCACACTCGGAATCCTCGCTATGCTTTGGTTCATGTCTTGGTTTATAGACACCTTAGGCGGCCTTTATGAGCTCGCCCGCCTCGGCGTTATTACACGCTTCCGGTTTCGCGGCGCGTACTGGTCGTGGCGGCTTCACACCGCGTTTGGCCGAGGCTATCCGGAGTCCCGCCTTGAAGTTGTCGCGGGAGTGTTGGCGTACGGGCGGTGGATTTACCGACTGCGCCGGGGAAGGTCTTGAGAGACGGCGGCGCGACTCATCTTGCGTAAACTTGCGTAGATGAGCGAGCTTTGCCGCTTTCGGGCGAGTCGGCCGCGCCCACGCACGATCAATCGTGAGAGCAAAAAAACGATCGGCCGCAAGGGCGGCCGATCGTGACTGGACAAATGAATGTAGCGAACCGCCGGTTTCAGCGCCGACGCGCGGCCTTCTTCGCGACTTTCTTCCCGCTCTTGGTCGTGCGAGCCGCGGCCTTCTTCGCTTTCGGGGCCTTGGCCGCTGGCTTGGCCTTGGTCTTCACGCCCGCCTTGGCGTACCCGGCGGGGATGCCCTGAGTCCAGGTGTCGGCGAAGCGTGATTCGGGGTTGTACCCATCACCCGGGATTGGGTGTGAACCCTTCGTGAAGGTGCTGATGGAGCTCTTGTGGGCCGACTTGGCGTTGTACTTGGCGGTGAACTCGTCGAAGATCCAGCGGTAGGTTTTCTCCATGCCGTCGCGAAGGCGGGTGTCGGGCTCCCACTTCAGGTATTCCTGAATTTTGGTGTTGTCGCTGTTGCGGCCCGCCACGCCGCGGGGCGCGTCGAGCTTGTAGCGACGGTTGAGCTTGATCCCTGCGATCTTCTCTGCGATGTCCACGAGCTGGTTGATGCTTACCAGCTCGCTCGACCCGAGGTTGATGGGTTCGAGGATGTCTGACTGCGTGATCTTGGTGATGCCCTTGACGCAGTCGTCGATGTACATGAACGAGCGAGTCTGGGTGCCGTCGCCCCAGATCTCGATGTCGTGCTGCCCGCTGACGACGGCGGCGATGACCTTGCGGCAGATCGCGGCCGGGGCTTTCTCGCGCCCGCCTTCCCACGTGCCGTTGGGGCCGTAGACGTTGTGGAAGCGTGCGACGCGGGTCTTGATGCCGAAGTCCTCGCGGAAGTGGCGGCACATGCGCTCGCTGAAGAGCTTCTCCCAGCCGTAGCCGTCCTCGGGCAGCCCGGGATAGGCGTCGATTTCTTTGAGGGCCGTGATGTTCGGGTCCTTCTGCTTGTCGGCGTTGTAGACGCAGGCCGACGAGGCGTAGAAGAACCGATCGACCCCGGCCTCTTGAGCGGCCAGGATCATGTGCGTGTTGGTGAGCACGCTGAGCATGCACAGAGCTTTGTTGTTCTCGATGAACCCCATGCCGCCCATGTCTGCGGCTAGTTGGTAGATCTGGCTCGCGCCGGTGCTGATGGCGCGGCACACGCGGAAGTCACGGCAATCGCCCTTGACCCCGCCCGCGTGGTTTTGAGCGCCGCGATGGACTTGGTACCACTCGTCGAGCGGCTTGATGTCGGCCGTGCGGACCGTGCGGCCCTGATCTAGGAAATGTTTGACGAGGTGCCCGCCGATAAACCCGCCGGCCCCGGTGACCACGATGACGCCGTTCTTTCCCATTCTCAATCGCTCCTCAGGAAACTGTAAAAGTTCAGGGTTCGGCCGCAGAACAGATGAACTAGTGACTTCGATCGGTCTGACAAGTACGGAGTATAAGGGTGCGGTGTTCGTGAAAAAGGGGGCGGTTGTGTGTGGGGAAGAAAATCGCGAGCCTCGTGGCTCGCGAATGATTTTCGGCTGGTTTGGAGGGCAAGTTGACGCGCGACGTTTGTTCTGACCGCGCGACGTTCGAGTTCAGATCCGAACCGTCTGGCCGCTATCGCGGATCGGTCGGTGCCTCGACGAAGCTCGGATCGTTCGGTTCCGTCTTCGGGGGTTTGGGCGGACCGAACAGAGCCTCGCGAGCGTTTTTGATGGCTTCGGCGATCGAGCGGGGCGGCGGGTTGATGCGGACGGACGCAGGGTTGGCGGCTGGGCGAGGTCTGATCGCGATGGCCTTTGGTGGGCGGATCGCGGGTCGGACCACGACCACGCGGTTGTCGGCTCGGCCATGCTGGATCGTGACGCTCGGGGCGGTTCGGGACGGGTTTGCCGCCTCTGGAGAGCTGAGCGTTCCGGTCTTGGGCGGACGCCACCCGCTTACACGATCGGCGCGAGCGCTGGGCCCCAGCGCCACGTGAGTTGATCCGGCCGCGGCCGGACCAAAGGCTTCGGGGGCATCGGAAAGTCGGATGTCGGCCGGGACGGTGGTGTTCCAGGTTTTGCTGGCATTGACGGTGGTGGTCGTGGTGTTGATGCCCTCCATATTCAGGGCGACGTAGCCATAGCTGCTAAATCGTATGACATCGGCGAGGACGCGTGCGGCGTCGGGCTTCTTGCCGAAGTACTTGGTGAGCCCGTTGTAGCGGAAGCCCGCCCAGATCTCGTGACCCGGGAGCAGGAAGTCGGCGATGTAGTTCGGGTGCTTGATTCGGTAGAGCCCTTCTTCGTTAGCTGGCTTGGTCTCGTCATTCCAGGCCGAGATGAACGTGGGCGCGATGGTGTGCATGATGTCGCACGCGCTAGGCTCGGTGACGAAGCGCATGTACGGGTATCGCAGCCGCATAGCGACCAGCCACGGGTAGCCCTTCCAGATCGGCGTGTAGTTGTGCGCGAAGGTGTCGAGGCCGATGGAGGTCGCGCCAGCCTTGGCGGCGATGTCGAGCTCTGTGAGAGCGAGCTTGACGTGCTTCGGGTTGTCGGGGTCGAAGTCGACGAAGTGTTTGGGGTCCCAGGTGAGGGCCATGCGTGCCGAGTTTCCCCACCAGAGCCCGAAGTCCTTGCCAGTGTTTTTGATGGACGCCAGCCCGAACGTGTCGTCGAACGCGGAGCTGGAAGCGATGGGCCAGTTCATCCAAGTGGAGGTGAACTGGAAGGGGAAGTTGTTCTCTTGGTGGACGCGGTACACGCCGCCGGGGAGCCAGATCATGACCGACCCCCACCCGGGGTAGTTCGTCTTGAGCTCGCCAGCGAGCTTGTTGAAGCCTTGTCTGTCGGGGCGGTACTGGGGGGCAAACCCGAAGGGGTTGTCGTCGGAAAGTTGGACCTCACCTGAGAGTCCGAATGCCATCACTGGCTTGGGGTCGCGTAGGTACTTGACGCCGCCGTAGTTGGCGCGGAAGTAGTTGCGATAGGGCAGGAGTGTGCGGACCCATTCCTTGGCTTTGGGCTGGATGCGGATGGACATGACGTACTGGCGGCGTTCGTCGGGCTTGAGCTCGGCGCTGTACTGGACCTTCTGCCAGCTGTGGGGACCGATGGTCGAGAGGACGAAGTTGACCGCCCAGCCAGCACCGCCTTCGCCGAGCAGCTGCGCGCCTTTGGGGTTGGAGAGCCCGATGAACGCGTCGTGCTTGTACTCCATGATCGGGTACTGGAGGCTGACGCCGACGTGGTAGGTGCTGTTTGAGATCACCCACGCGGGGCAGTACAGGTCCGACGGGTAGGGATAGGCCTTCCCGACATAGGTCTTGACGTTTGCGGTCACCGCTTCGTTGGTCTCGCGCAGGTCTTGGTAGATCACGTTCTGTCCGAGCGTGAGGATCCCCGTATCGAGCATGCCCAGGCCTTTGGGCGTATCGGCGGTGTTGTGAAAGTTGAAGATGATGTCGGCGCCGGTGGGCTGGGACTGGAGCCGGATGGCGACCTCGACGGCGGGGTCGAGGAACTCGACGAGACGAGTGCCCTTGGGCAGCAGGATCGGCGCGTTGGTCGCGGCATCGCGGATTTCGAGCTGGTTACCGTTGACGAGCTTGGATCGGACGGTGGCGGTGCCTTTTTCCAACGGGGGGATCTGCTGAGCGTTCGCGGTGCAGGTTCCCAAGAGCGCGGCGAGACCCGCGACGAAAGAAAGAGTTTCTTTGATGGTCCTACTCCTGATGAAGATTGAAAAGGTCATGAAGCCCTCCGGTGGCGATGTGTTCCCATGAATTCACCCGGGTAGGACATCGTAGTTCTGGAGACATCGGGCGAGTATGACACGGCGTGGACCAGCCCGGTATAGACCCTAGTTGGCGGTACAGATTGCGCAGGTTACCCTCGCGAGGCTGGTCCGTTCCGAGAACACTCGGTGATCTGAGCGAACCGAGAACAACAGGGGGGCAGAGCGCGCGTTCCAGGACGTGAAATGAGACGTCGGCTAACTGGCCCGTTCCGAATCGGTGTCAGAGTCGCCGTAGTTCAATGCCAAGTCGGGATCGATGACACTCTCGGGTTGGGTGACTTCGGCCTTGGTGGTGCTCGGTGTGCCTCGCAGGCCGATGGCTCCGCCGACGAGCGCGATAAGCCACATGATGATCCACACGCCGGAGGAGGAGGCGACGGTCCGAACGAGGAAAAGACCGAGTTCACCGCGCGGGAGGGCGAGGATCTCGCCGACGGCCACGCCCATGGGGACGACCACGAAGGGGTTGAGCGGGAATCGAAGCACGAGGCGGTCCATGAATCGGAGCATGATTCCGATTCCAACGGCGTAGGGGACGAGCGATAGCCACGGGTTGTCGTTCATGATGTGGCCGCAGAGCCCGGGCCCGAAGTTGAAGCCCCTGGCTTTGTTTTTGATGCTCGCTTCGTTGACCATGGTGAGACCTAGAGCGCTGGGTTTGGTCTCCCAGAAGCGGCGTGGGATGGGGTGCCCGATGAAGTATCGGAAGGAGTGGAGCGTGTCGTAGTGGAAGGGTTCGGGTCGCGTTTCGATGAGCCAGAGGCTGCACGAGGCGGTGTCTTGGGCGCCCATCTGAAAGAGACCGTCGCTGACGTCGCCCTGCGTGACGCGTCGGAAGCTCTCGGTGAAGCCAAGGTGAGCGCCGGAGGAGAGGGCACGAGCGCCGGTGAAGGATGCGACGGCGAACAGGGTGAGCAGGGCGACGGGGACGATCTGAGCGAGCGATCGTTTAAGCCCGATGTGCCGCCAGTGCCCGTAGTGGGCGCCCCAGAGGGCGGCGAGCATGACGCTGAGGACGTCGCGGCGCCCGAAGGCTTGGTAGACGGCCAGGCCCATGGCCAAGAAGATCAGCGCGGCGGCGATCGTTCCGACGATGATGTTGAAGGGTCTGGGTGCCCAGGCCCACGCGGCGAGGGCGGCGGACGCCGCGGCCATGCCGATGGCGAGGGTTTGGGTGATCACGCCGAGGAACTCGATCTGGCCCAACACGAACTTGAAGACGCACGAGAGGACCATGAAGGTCACGGCTAGGACGAGCATCGGAATCGGGCCTTGGACGCTGAACTTTGGGTTCACTTTGTTGGCGATCCGGTCGGCGATGAATCCGGACTTGTATGTCCACAAGAAGATCACGAGGTAGGTCAGGGCGATGAAGGTGTAGATCGCGCCGCTCTTGGCGGGGTTCTGGATGCGAAGTTCGGGGTAGAAATCGAACCCGAGCGTGAAGACACCGCTGTTGAAGATGAAGATAATGTAACCGACCAGGAAGAAGTTGCGGGTACTGAAGACATCAACGTCACCGCGTTTGGCTTGGCGGTACATGCGGTAGATCAGGGCGATCCCCGAGAGGGCCAAGATGATCGCGTAAAGTCGTTCCATGGTTCGAGGTTCAGTCCTGGTTGGGAGCCGGGTTGCGGTTCACAGATCCGAGTGCCACCGGTGCTATCAAGGGTAGTCGTACGTTGGCCGATGCTCCGAAGGATCGGCGTTCGGGTCGGTCGGGTCGAGCAAACGCGCCTGACCGGTGAACTCCCGGGATCACGCTTGTCTTTGGGTGAATCGTCGGATTCTGGACCACACGAACCGCTCGCGTTCTGTGGCCGTGAGCACGAGGGTTCCTGCCGCCGCCCCGTAGATCGCCGCGAAGACGATCCCTGTGGTCACCAGCATGAGCAGCGAATGAACTCCTCGCATCGACAAGAAGGCGGGCAGGAAGAATAACACTGGAGCCGAGAGCGCCGACGCGACCGCCGGGCGCCAGAGCGGGATGAAGAGGTCTCGGTAGCGGATCGACAGGCAGCGGGCGGCGATCGCGGGCAGGATGAAAAAGTGGACGGCCGTGAAGACCGCGCAGAACACCAGCGGCGGCACGAGCAGCAGCGGGTTGTCCTGCGGTGGGACCGTGGTTGAGAGCGGCGCGGGCAAGCTTGTGAACTTGGGCAGGAGCACGATCAGGAGCACTGAGAGCACGGGGTTGGCGATCCCGCCCATGAGCACGAGCGGGGCGTAGCGACGGATGTGCCCGGCCCCGTAGAGGATCATCATCCACCCGTCGGAGATTGCGCGGCCGGTGAGCGCCAAGCCCATGATTTTGACGGTGGTGATGATCGCGGGGAGCATCTGGTCGGGGTTCTGGATGCGTGTGCCGATCCAGAGGTGGATGAGCGGGTCGGCCAGCACGAAGACGGTCAGGCCAGCGGGGATGGCGACCAGCCCGTGCATGCGTGTAGAGTGATGGATCAAGGCTTTGAGCTGCCCCGGGCCGTCTTTGCTCAGGCGGGCTGCGACTGAATCGAGCCCGAAGGTCACGCCCTGGGTCGCCTGCCGCACGTAGCTGACGAACTGCAGGGCGATCCCCCAGACGTTGCTGCCGACCGAGGACGTGAAATAGTGGGCCACGATGAACTGCCCGACGCGCTCGTGGAGCGAGGAGGCGGTTTCGACCACGACGTACCACTTCAAGGTGGAAAAGATTTCGAGCACGCTTGCTCGGCGTGCGAACCGGAAGTTCGGGAGCAGCCGCGGGTCGCTGGCGATCAGCCGTACGACCGGGATCAGGAAAGTGACAAGGTTGAGCGCTGCGCACAGGATGCCCATCCAGGCGATAGCTTGGGCGACGTTGGTCACTTTGAAAACCTTGGCCAGGAGTACGGCCGAGATCAGCAGGCCGCAGCGTTCGAGCAGGCTCCAGAGGTTGTAGCTCACGAAGTGTTCGCGCACGATCAGCATGTTGAAGATCGGGGAGAGGAGCGTGGCGATCACGAGGTACGCGCCCTGCGAGGCGATGAGGATTCGGCCAGCCGGGATCAGGTGCGCCGGGATGTTCAAGAGGGGGATCGCGAGCGCTACGGCAATGAAGAGCACTGTCGCTATCCCTGCGGCCAACGCCGAGACGACGAGTGACGAGTTGAACACGGTGCGGAAACGATCCTCATCGCCCGAGTGCATGGCCGCCGCCAGCTCGCGGACCGCCGCACGGTTGGTGATCTCCCGGAACATCCCCGCCAGCCCGCTGCCAGCGCCGAGGAGGATGATCAGACCGAGCCCGTCGTTGCCGATCCACTTCAGCGTGAAGGGGACAAAGAGGAGCCCGAGCGCCAGGCCTAGCCCTAGGCGGGCGTAGTTGGCGATGATCCGGATAAAATTATGGGCCGCCTCAGTCTTCAACCACGGTCTCCGGCCTCTAGATCAAACGAACAGCTGGCGAGCAGATCGGGACGAGCCCGAGTGTCTGGCTCGAGCCCGGGCGTGGCACCGGGACACGCTGCCTAGCGCGAGGCCTAGCGCGGTGCCAAGCGCGAGGCGGCCGGACCGATCACTCTACCGCTCGCGCGAGAAGGGTCCGGATCGATGAGATCGGTTCCTGAGGCGGTCTCTCCCAAGCAAAGTCTGGATTCGGACACAAGACGGGCGGCGATCCTACGCGGCGGTGCGTGGGAAGTTCTTGAGATCCGCTGATGTTCTCTTAGGGCGTCGCGACCGCGGCGCGAGGTGTCGCAGAACCTCTCGGGTCTCGATGCGGAGGGAGACCACTTAGACGCCTGTGGGCGGAGCCTCGGCAGGGTCGGCTCGCCTGAAGAGAGCCTCACCCTTGGCGATGGCCTGACCGGGCTTGAGCGCGTGTGGGCCTGCGAAGGCGCAGAGCGTTTCGAGAGGGACGCCTTCGGCTGGCGTGCAGTTCCAGGTGGTCCAGAGCTGAGCCATTTTGGTTGGTAGTACGGGGGCGAGCAGTAGAGAGGCGATTCGAACGGCTTCGGCGCAGGTGTACAGGATCAGCGCGACCTGAGCGGAGTTCGCGGCCATGTCCTTGGCGAGCGTGAAGGGCCTAGTCTCGGCGATGTACTGATCCACGTCGGTGATTATTCCGACTGCGTGTTTCAGCGTGTCGGCGAGATCGACGCGGTTCGCGCTGGCGATCACCTCGGCGATGGTGTTCGCGTGCTCGCTGTCCCACCAGGCTCGCGCCAAGTTGAGATCGCATTCAGGGATCTTGCCGCCGAAGTACTTCTCGATCATGTTGGACACGCGCGACGCGCAATTGCCGATGCCGTTGGCGAGGTCGGCGTTATAGACCTCGACGAACTTGGCGTGCGAGAAGTCGGCGTCGGTGGCGTGCAGGGGGCCCTGCGTGACGAGGTACCAGCGCAGCGCGTCCACGCCGTAGCGGCCCGTGTAGGCGCGGATGGTTTCGAGGTCGATGAAGTTGCCGAGGCTCTTGGACATCTTCTTGCCGTCGCGGGTGTAGTGGCTGTGGGCGTAGAGCAGCTTGGGAAGCGGCTCGTCCAGGGCCTTCAAGATCGCTGGCCAGATCACGGCGTGGAACCACAGGATCTCTTTGCCCATCAGGTGCACGCTGGGCGGCCAGAGGTGGCGACGCTCGGGCGTGTCCACGGCCGAGAGATAATTGAAGAGGGCGTCGATCCAGACATAGACGCGGTGCCCGGCGTCGCCGGGCATGCGCACGCCGAATTGAGTCGCGGGTTCATCGGTGACAGGGCGGGTGATGGGGACGTCTTGGAGCCCTTCGCGAAGGCGGCCCAGCACCTCGTTGCGGCGTGCCTCGGGCTCGATGCGGAGTTCGCCCGAGCTGATGGCCGACTCGATCCACGACTGATACTTGGAGAGCTTGAAGTAGTAGTTTTTTTCCTTGCGGCGGACGAGCGGCTTGCCGTTGCCAGCGAGGAAGTTCTGTTCCTTGGCCTTGGTCTCGGTGACGTAGGCCTCGTCGTTGACGTCGTACCAGCCCTCGTACTCGCCTTGGGCGACGTCGCCGGTTGTGAGCAGCTTGGTGAGATACTCGCCAACCTTGAGCTTGTGGCGTTCCTGCGTGGTTCGAATGAAGTCGTCGAAGGAAAAGTTGAGCTCTCGAAAGACTTCTTGGAAGGCGGCGGAGTTCTGGTCGGCCCATTGCATCGTGGGGAGGCCACGCTCCGCGGCGGTGGTGACGACCTTCTCGGCGTGCTCGTCGGTGCCGGTGAGGAAGAAGACTTGATCGCTGGACTCGTTGGTTCCGCGTGCGCCGTTGAGAGGTTGGCCTCGGGCGAGTCTTTGGAAACGGGCGAGCGCGTCGGCGATGAGCGTGGTGTAACAGCTGTCTCTTATACACATCTGACGCTGCCGACGAATAGATAGGTGTAGATCTCGGTGGTCGCCGTATCATT
>ENA-ORBV01001506-ORBV01001506.1-microbial-mat-metagenome-genome-assembly--contig:-NODE-1506-length-51564-cov-6.490240_pt1 | contig 51564 bp, 48 predicted proteins | sample MGYA00237777_ERZ505514 | MGnify/ENA primary metagenome ERZ505514 (study PRJEB26160, sample SAMN06269048) | microbial mat metagenome | isolation source: Oligotrophic lake microbial mat | place... | reverse complement strand
TTGATAGGCGAGTCCTTCATCGCGGGTGAGCCCTGCGCACTGGTGCTGGGCGACAATATTTTTTACGGCCACGACCTGTTTGGCGATTTGCAGCGCGCCGCGCAAAAGACATCGGGGGCAACGGTCTTTGCATATCCCGTAAAAGATCCGGAGCGCTATGGCGTGGTTGAATTCGACTCAAGTGGCAGGGCCGTCTCCCTCGAAGAAAAGCCGCGCCAACCAAAGTCGCGTTTTGCCGTGACCGGCCTGTATTTTTACGACAAGGACGTTGTTGTCGCCGCAAAGTCGCTCAAGCCTTCACCCCGTGGCGAGCTTGAAATCACCGACCTCAACAAATGGTATCTCGCGGCGGGCAAGCTCGATGTGGTTCACATGGGTCGCGGCCATGCCTGGCTCGACACCGGCACCCACGAATCACTGCTCGAGGCCAGCCAGTTCATCGAAATCATCGAGCGGCGCCAAGGCCTGAAGATCTGCTGCCCGGAGGAGATTGCCTACCGGCAGAAATTCATCAGTAGCGACGAACTGAAGGCCCTCGCAGTGCCGCTGAAAAACAGCGGCTATGGCGAATATCTGCTCAGCATTGCCGGGGAAGAACCTTGAGCGCCCGCATGCCCGTGGCCCCCTCCCATCGTGCATCATCGACATCACCCGGACTCCATTGAATGTCCCAAGCGTTCGCCCAACTGCAATCGCGTCTTCTCACCGAATCGCACCGCTGGGTTGTTACCGGCGTTGCCGGATTCATTGGCTGCAATCTGCTGTCTGCGCTGCTGAAACTGAACCAAACGGTGATCGGGATGGATAATTTTTCCACCGGCCACTGTCGCAATCTCGACCAGATCCGGGATGAGCTTACGCCGGAGCAATGGGCGCGATTCGAGTTCATCGAGGGTGATATCCGCGAACTGGCAGACTGCCACCGGGTCTGCGCGAACGCGGAGTATGTGCTTCACGAAGCGGCGCTGGGAAGCGTTCCGCGTTCAATTGACGATCCGATTGCCACCAACCGCGCGAATATCGACGGCTTCCTGAACATGCTGGTTGCCGCGCGCGATGCGCGGGTCAAACGCTTTGTCTATGCAGCATCGAGTTCCACCTACGGCGATCATCCCGGTCTGCCCAAGCTTGAGCATTTGATCGGCAAGCCACTGTCGCCCTACGCCATAACCAAGTTGGTCAATGAACTTTACGCCGAGATATTCGCCGGCACCTACGGCTTCAAGTCTATTGGACTGCGCTATTTCAACGTCTTCGGTCCGCACCAGGACCCGGGAAGCGCCTACGCGGCGGTGATGCCCGCTTGGATTTCCGCAATGCTCGGGAACGCACCCCTCTGGATCAATGGCGATGGCGAAACCAGCCGTGACTTCTGCTACGTACAGAACGTCATCCAGGCCAACCTGCTGGCCGCCACCACCGAAGATGAAGCGGCAACAAACCAGGTTTACAACGTTGCGGTAGGCGAGCGCACCACGTTGAATACACTATTTGAGTCGATACACGAATTGCTCGAACCCAGGTTCCCGTATCTGAAACAGTTCAAGCCAACTTTTCGTGACTTTCGCCCGGGCGACGTCCGCCACTCGCTCGCCGACATCACCAAAGCGCGCACTCTTTTGGGGTATGAACCCAGCCATACGCTGCGCGAAGGCCTTGCCCAATCCATGGGCTGGTACATTGCCAATCCCCAATCGGCATCCAAACCCAACGCAGCATAGCAACACAGTCCGGAGAGCTTGACAGCCAATGAAATTCACACCGACCGCCATTCCTGACGTTGTAGTCGTCGAGCCCCGGGTGTTCGGCGACGCACGCGGCTTCTTTATGGAAAGCTGGAACGAACGCAGCTTTTCCGCAGCCGGCATCAGCGCGCGCTTTGTACAGGATAACCACTCGCGCTCGGCGCAAGGCGTGCTGCGCGGCCTGCATTATCAAATCAAGCAGCCGCAGGGCAAACTCGTCCGCGTCATCGCCGGAGAAATCTTCGATATCGCAGTGGATATCCGCAAGAGATCGCCAAGCTTTGGGAAAGCGGTAACCATCACCTTGAGCGCCGAGAACAAGCAGATGTTGTGGGTACCCTCGGGCTTTGCCCACGGTTTTTATGTGACATCGGAATTTGCCGAAGTCATTTACAAGACCACGGATTTTTACGCTCCGGAACACGAGCGTGTACTGCTCTGGAACGACCCAGCACTAAACATTCGCTGGCCACTCCTCGGCGACCCGCTGTTGGCGGCCCGTGATGGCGCCGGCAATACCCTCAGCGACATCGAATTGTTCCCGTGAAAATTCTGCTTACCGGGAAAAACGGCCAGGTCGGCTGGGAACTGGCCCAAAGCCTCGCGCCGCTCGGCGAGGTGATGGCCTGCGACCGCAGCGCGCTCGACCTTGCAAACCCGGACCGCATTACAGCAGTCATTCGCGACACCCGCCCTGACATCATCGTCAATGCCGCGGCGTATACGGCCGTGGACAAGGCCGAAAGCGAGCCGGACCTGGCGCACGCCATCAACGCAGAGGCACCCCGGGTATTGGCCGGCGAGGCAAAAAAGCTGGGCGCTTTGCTCGTCCACTATTCGACCGACTACGTGTTCGACGGAAACAAGGCAGGCGCTTACACGGAAGAGGACACGCCGAATCCGGTCAATGTGTACGGGCAAAGCAAACTGGCCGGGGAAATCGCCATCCAGTCGAGCGGATGCAGGCACCTGATCTTTCGCACCAGCTGGGTTTACGGTCCGCGCGGCGCGAATTTCCTCCTCACCATGCTGCGCCTGGGAAAAGAACGGGAAGAGTTGCAGGTTGTTGATGATCAATTGGGCGCGCCGACCTCGAGCCGAATGATTGCAGAGGCGACCACGCACACGCTGCGCAAAGACAGTTCCGGCGGACTATTTCATCTTGCCGCGGCAGGCAGGACCTCCTGGTGCGGCTTTGCCCGCAAGATCTTTGAAACGGCAGGACTGAAAACCCGCGTCGTCCCAATAGCGAGCGCCCAATACCGCACAGCGGCAAAACGTCCGATTAACTCCGCCCTGGACTGCGAAAAGCTGCGTCAAACCTTCGGTTTCACGCCGCCAAATTGGGAATCGGAGGTCGAAAAATGCCTCGATACGATAAACGGGCGGCAAAAAGTAAGGGATCCGGAATAGATCGTGCAGAGTCAGGTGAAGGCCGGCCACCCCCATATGAGATAATCCCAGCCGTCGGCTCGGGTCGCCTTTTCGGCGGGAGCCCCATAAATTCGAGGATCTAACTTGTCAGTCGTTGCCGTCGTTGGTCTGGGCTATGTCGGCCTTCCACTAGCAGTGGAATTCGGAAAAACTTACCGGACCATAGGGTTCGACGTTTCCGCGGCGCGCGTCGCCGCGCTGCGCGGCGGAAGCGATCCCACCGGAGAAGTTTCGCCGGAAGGTCTGCGCCAAGCCGCCCTGCTAGAGATTACCGACAATCCGGCCGCCCTCGCCGCAGCAGACTTCATCGTCGTTGCCGTGCCGACGCCGGTGGATGAAGCCCATCAACCGGACTTTTCTTCCCTGATCTCGGCCAGCAAGAGCGCTGGGGCGCATATGAAGCAAGGCGCGACGGTGATTTACGAATCAACCGTTTACCCGGGAGCGACTGAGGAAATTTGTATTCCAGTACTGGAAAAGGCCTCCGGCCTGGCGTGGAAGCGTGACTTCCACGTCGGCTACTCGCCGGAACGCATTAACCCCGGTGATCGCGAACATACACTGACCCGCATCATCAAGGTGGTTTCCGGCGACGATGCCGCAACGCTTGAGAAAGTGGCGGCGCTTTACGCCTCCATCGTCACCGCAGGCGTGCACCGTGCGTCCTCGATTCGCGTTGCCGAAGCGGCCAAGGTCATCGAAAACACCCAGCGCGATCTCAATATCGCGCTGATGAATGAGTTGGCGATTATTTTCGATCGGATCGGCTTGGACACCACCGAAGTGCTGGAGGCCGCCGGAACGAAATGGAATTTCCTGCGCTTCCGCCCCGGTCTGGTGGGCGGGCACTGCATAGGTGTGGACCCTTATTACCTGACACACAAAGCCGAGATGTCCGGATACCACCCGGAAGTGATACTCGCCGGACGCCGCATCAACGACGGCATGGGCAAGTTCATAGCGGAAAAGACCGTAAAGCTCATGGCCAGTTCCGGCAGTCCGATCAAGGGTGCAAAGGTCAATGTACTCGGCCTGACATTCAAGGAAAACTGCCCCGACCTGCGCAACTCGCGCGTGCCGGACATCGTGTGTGAACTGGAAAGTTATGGCGTGGAAGTTTACGTCCATGATCCGATAGCAGACCCGGCGGAGGCCGAGAGGGAGTACGGCATTCATCTCACGCCCTGGAAGGACCTGCCGGTTGCCGACGCCCTGGTAATCGCAGTGGCCCACCAGCAGTTCATCGCAATCGGTGTTGCTCCACTGACAGCCAGATTAAAAGCGCATGGCTGTGTCGCGGATGTCAAAGCGTGCCTGAACGCCGATGAACTGAAAACTGCGGGCATAGGGGTCTGGCGGCTCTAATGTTTACGCCGGAACCGGGCAAGCGATTTTCATGGCAGACCGTCCTGGTTGACTGATGAACGGAAACCACAAGGGCGGCATGATCATCGTTGCCGATCTGCTTTCCGCCTACCCCAGGCAGAGCATATTGATGATCTTGTTTTTGCTGCTCTCCGGCTTTGCCGAAGGCATCGGCGTCATGGCATTTTTACCGCTCATCAGCCTTGCCACCGGAGGCCAGGCCAGCGACAACAGCACGCTCAGCGTTTGGACGCGGGATCTTTTCGCGCTGGCTGGCGCCTCCCCCACCCTCGGCGCAATGCTGGTGCTGATCGTGGCAGGCATTACGCTGAAGAGCGTATTCACGCTTTTTGCCATGAAGGAAGTCGGCTATTCGGTTGCGCATGTCATGACCGATCTTCGCCTGCGCCTGATCCGCGCGCTGCTCGCCGCCCGCTGGCGGTATTTTGTCAGCCAGCCCGTAGGGGCGCTTACCAACGCCATAAGCAGCGAGGTCGTCAGGGCGGCGCAGGTCTATCAATCGGCCGCGCAAATGCTTGCGCTGGCGGTACAAGCCCTCGTCTACGCCGCGCTGGTATTGATTGTTTCCTGGCAGGTGGCCCTGGCAGGCGTGATCGTCGGAGGCGGGCTCACGCTGCTATTCAGGACGCTTATCAATGCCACGCGCCGGGCGGGCAACAGCCAGACCGATTTGCTGAAGTCCCTGACGTCGCGCCTCACCGACGCCCTCCAAGGCATCAAGCCGATCAAGGCCATGGGCTATGAAGCCGAACTGCTGCCATTGCTGGAATCCGAGACCGAAGGATTAAACGAAGCCCAACAACGCCAGGTCTGGACCATGGAACTGGTGCGCGTGCTGCAAGAGCCGCTGCTGACCATCGTAATCGCAGCAGGTCTTTACCTTACGCTGAGCACCGGCACGCGCTCTTTCGCCGAATTGATGGTCATGGTTTTCCTGTTTTACCGGTTGTTGAACAGGGTTCACGCGCTGCAACAGACCTACCAGGCCGTTGCCGTTGGCGAAAGCGCCTATTTGTCCCTGCGCGACACCATCGCCAAAGCCACTGCCGAGCAGGAACCGAATCCCGGAACCGTGCAGCCTGCGGCGAGTTTCGAGCAGATTCGCTTCGAGAACCTGAGTTTTTCGTACGGTGAAAAGCCGGTCGTGGACAAACTTTCCCTCACCATCAATCGCGGGGATTTCATCGCCATAACTGGGCCATCCGGATCAGGAAAAACAACCCTGGTGGATTTGGTCACGCGCTTGATTGATGCACAGTCGGGTACCATTTTTGTGGATGACGTTGCGCTCAACCGGATCCGCCTAGCAAGTTGGCGCCGGCAAATCGGCTACGTCCCTCAGGAAATGCTGCTACTGCACGACACGATTTACAAGAACGTGTCCCTCGGCGCGCCGGACATCTCACGAGCCAACGTCGAAGAAGCGTTAAAGCTGTCAGATGCCTGGATTTTCGTAAGCACCATGCCAGAGGGCATGGACACCGCGGTCGGCGAGCGCGGCGCAAAGCTATCTGGCGGGCAGCGCCAACGCATTTCCCTTGCAAGGGCGCTGGCACGCAAACCGCAACTTCTCATTCTCGACGAAGTTACCTCATCGCTTGATCCAGAGACCGAAATTGCCATTTGCGACACGCTAAGGGCGCTTGGCGATCAGGTTACAATATTGGCGGTCTCGCACCAGCCAGCTATTGTCCGATCGGCCCGCAGAGCCTACCGCTTCGAAAACGGGCGCCTTGAGCAATCCGGCGACGCCTCCAAAGACTGAAAGCAAAACGAAAACTCTTCTCATGTTCAATGGCAAAAGCATTCTCATAACTGGCGGCACGGGGTCCTTCGGCCGCCGCTTTGTCAGGACCGTGCTAAGCGAGTTCAAGCCCAAACGCCTCATTGTCTATTCTCGAGACGAACTCAAACAGTATGAAATGGAACAGGAGTTCAACGACCCGGCGATGCGCTATTTCCTCGGGGATGTACGTGACGCCTACCGACTGAAAATAGCCCTTCGGGATGTTGATTTCGTGGTGCATGCTGCGGCGCTTAAACAGGTAGTAGCCGCCGAATACAACCCTATGGAATGCATCAAGACCAATATTCACGGCGCGGAAAATGTCATTAGCGCCGCGTTGGAAGACGGCGTTGAAAAAGTAATCGCTCTTTCGACAGACAAAGCCGTCAATCCAGTCAATCTTTACGGGGCAACCAAACTCGCCTCCGACAAGCTTTTCGTTGCCGCCAATAACATGGTTGGGTTTCGTCGCACCCGATTCTCGGTGGTTCGCTACGGCAATGTTGTCGGCTCACGCGGATCCGTTGAGCCTTTCTTCAGGAAACTCGTTGCTGACGGCGCCAAGGAAATTCCCATCACGGATGCTCGCATGACGCGTTTCTGGATCACGCTTGACCAAGGTGTTCAGTTCGTGTTGCAAAGTTTTCGCCGGATGCAAGGTGGCGAGGTATTCGTCCCGAAGATCCCGTCAGTGCGTATCACCGACCTTGCCCAATCCGTCGCTCCGGGCTTGCCGCACAAGATCATCGGTATCCGCCCCGGAGAAAAACTACACGAGGTAATGTGCCCAAGTGACGACTCGCATATCACGCTCGAATTCGCGGATCATTATGTCATTCAGCCAACCATTGTCTTTTCCGAAAAGACGCACTATTCCAACAATGCCTTGAATGAAGTCGGCGCCCTTGTTCCGGAGGGGTTCGAGTACAAGTCAAACACGAATCCACACTTCCTGACGATGGAAGAACTTTTATCCATGCAATAAGCAAAACGCTTGCTACGATGAAGCTAGGACTTGGTACTGTTCAGTTTGGATTGAATTACGGCATATCCAACGCGACCGGCCAGATTCCGCCCTCCGAAGCGAATCGCATCATCAATTGCGCGCTCGACGCCGGCATTGATCTGCTGGACACGGCTCCCGTTTACGGGGATAGCGAACAGGTGCTTGGGACGTTACTCCCGAAAAATTGTCGCGCAAAATTGATCACCAAAACACCGCAATTTCGATCTCCAACCATAACCGAGAACGACGTTGATGCATTGGTTAAAAGTGCGCTTGAGTCTCTCAGAAAATTGGGCGTTCGTTCTATCTACGGATTAATGACGCACTGGGTTGATGATCTTTTTGCCGTCGGCGGGACCCGGCTATTCGAAGCCATGCTCGACCTCAAGGCCCGCGGACTGGTTGAGAAGCTGGGCGTTTCTGTTTACTCATTCGACCAAATTCAACGGGTACTTGAGCGCTTTGATATCGATCTTATCCAGCTGCCGCTTAATGTTCTGGATCAACGTCTACTGACCAGCGGAGCACTTACTGCCTTGAAACGCAAAGGCATCGAAATACATTCTCGGTCGGCATTCCTGCAAGGCCTTCTTTTAATGGATACCGCTCGGCTAACGCCATACTTTGACGACATCAGAAGCGAGTTGATCCGCTATCAACATTGGCTCAGGAGCAACCAATTAACCCCCACAGAAGGGGCCCTGGCGTTTATCCGCACCGTTTCGGAAATAGACTATGTAATGATCGGAGTAACCTCGGTGACAGAACTGAAGGAATTGCTTTTGGCTTGGGACAAACAAAGTCCGGCAGAACTCGATTTTTCCTCCTTTGCCTGCACACAGGAGCACATAGTGAATCCGATGATGTGGAAGTGACGAACCATCGGGCGAAAATCAACCCTAGGCTGCGTCTAAAGATTTCCTTTTACTAAAATATCGCGCTTTCGAAATAAATTGGATTTTCGCTTGCGAGTAAGTTCATACCGAAACAAGTAACATCAGCGATACATACCAACAATTTTCTGGATAATCCGATGGAACCGATAAAATTAATCGCTGAAATCGCCCAAGGTTTTGAGGGCAAGCCTGACCAAGCCGCAATGCTCATTCAAGCAGCCGCAGCCGCTGGCGCAGATGCAGTTAAGCTGCAGTTGATTTATGCCGACGAGCTATGCACTAGCGACTACAAGCATTACGCATTATTCGCTTCACTCGAAATGGCCGACCAAGTCTGGATGGACCTGCATAAGCTCGCCGCAACCTTAGGCGTCGAGCTTTATCTTGACGTTTTTGGGGAGCGTTCACTGCGAATGAGCGAGCAACTGAAGGTAGCCGGCGTGAAAGTACATAGTACCGACATGGCAAATGTCAGGCTTCTAAAGATGATAGGAAAGTCTCAGGTCGAACGGGTCATGCTGTCGGCCGGCGGCTGCCACGCCTCCGAAATCGTAGTTGCGCTTGAAATCATGGCGTCGAAGCACGTGATCCTCATGCATGGATTTCAAGGGTACCCGACTCGGATTGAGGACAACCAATTATCCCGCTTGAGAGTCTTGCGAAAAATTGGTGAAGGACATTCGCGGCTCGATCTGGGTTATGCCGACCATGTCCCATCCGATGACCCGCTGCGATTCATTATCCCAAGCATTGCCATTGGATTGGGCGTGCGCTATGTCGAAAAGCACATCACTCTAGCCCTTGCAATGAAGATTGAGGATCACGAATCTGCGCTAAACCCGGATGAATTTGCGACGTTCTCTGCCCAATTGCGCTCCTGCGAACTGGCATATGCTTCCTCAGGAAGCCTTTCCGAGGACTTTGCCATGAGCCAGTCCGAATTGGCCTACCGCAAGGGAATGCACAAACATGTGGTCGCTGCGCGAGACCTGGCTGCGGGGACGGTAATATCCGAAGACATGGTTTCATTAAAGCGCACATCATCAAACAACCCTTACTTTCATATTACGGAAGTCATCGGCCGGAGACTAGCGTCTCCGGCCGCGTTAGACCAAGCCTTGACATCCGCAAATTTAGGAGAGGACAAGTGACTAGAAAGCTAGTCGCCGCACTGGCGTGCCGGAATAACGGCACCCGCTTGTATGGCAAACCCATGCAACGACTGGACAAACACCGGACGATTCTTGAGCAAATTATTTCCTCGATAAAACTCTTGCCAGTCATAGATGAAATCGTTCTCGGGATTTCAGAAGGCAGTGACAATGCCATCTTCGTGGAGGTGGCTCAACATCACCGGATTTCCTATATTCATGGAGATCCGAAAGATGTCCTGATGCGACTGGTTCAATGCGGCCGGCTGAGCGGCGCCACCGATATCTTCCGCGTTACGACGGAATGCCCTTGGTTTGTTCACGAACTGGTAAAGCCACTATGGGACCTTCATCTAGCTGAAGGCAACGACATTACAGTTTGCGACCAGTATCCTGAGGGGCTGAATTTTGAGATTTATACGATTGAATCGCTTGAACGCTCTCATGCAAAAGGCAGCGCCATTGATCGGTCAGAGTTTTGTTCGACCTATCCGCGTAAGCACCCCAAAGAGTTCAAGATTCGCGTTGAACTACCACCGCCGTCATTACGGCGACTCGACCAACGGGTTACCGTGGATAATCCCGAGGATCTGATTCTTTGTCGTGCCATCGCAGAGCATTTTACAAATGACTTGCCGCTACTTTCCGCTGGGAAGATCATCGCATTCATTGACTCGAGACCCGACTTGCAAGCACTGGTTCAACCCTACGTAGTTCCCGAAATATTATGGAATGTTTTCGACTGAATAACGCCATGAAACCTATCGAAAATTTCACCAAGTCTAAAGAATTCTCGCGCCAGATCCAGGACCTCATTCCGGGCGGGGCTCACACTTATTCGAAGGGGGACGACCAGTTCCCCTACAACGCCCCCGGCGCCATTACCCACGGCAAGGGAGCGCATGTTTGGGACATCGACGGCAACGAGTTCGTCGATTGCAGCATGGGTATTTATTCGGTCGGCATTGGACATGGCTACGAGCCTGTGGTGAAAGCCGTCGCCGAGGCGGCTGCGCGCGGCACCAACTTCAGCAGGCCGTCGACGATTGAACTCGATGCCGCCCGCACCTTTCTCAGCACGGTACGCTCGGGAGAGATGGTCAAGTTCGGCAAAAATGGTTCAACCGTGACGACAGCAGCGGTCAAATTGTCGCGGGCGTTCACCGGCCGGGGCAAGGTCGCCATCGCGCAGGAGCACCCATTTTTCAGTTACGACGACTGGTTCATTGGCGCGACCGAGGCGGATTTCGGCGTGCCCGAGGCGATCAGGCAGTTCACCGTACGTTTTCGCTACAACGATATCGACTCGGTGAAACAGCTGTTTGCTACCAAAGACCACGATATCGCCTGCCTGATCCTGGAACCGGTCAAGTTCACGCCGCCGATTGACGGTTTTTTGCACAAGGTTGCCGAAGTTTGCAAAGAACACGGGGCATTGCTCATACTCGATGAAATGATTTGCGGCTTCAAGTTCGCGCTCGGCGGCGCGCAGGAATATTTCGACGTCAAATGCGACCTCGCCACCTGGGGCAAAGGGATCGCCAACGGTTTTTCCGCCTGCGCGCTGACCGGGCGCGCTGACATCATGGAACTAGGGGGGATACGGCGCAGTGGGGAACCCAAGCTGTTTCTCACCTCGACGACGCATGGTGCCGAGACCACGGGACTCGCAGCATTGCTTGCCACTATTGACGAGTTCAAACGCCACGACATGATCCAGGGCAACTGGAATCGCGGCAAGATCCTGCAAACGCGAATGACTGAAACAATTGTTCGACACGGCCTGACGGATTACCTTGAAGTCGCCGGTTACCCCTGTTTTTTCTCAGTCAACTGCCGCGATGCGGCGAAGCAGCCAAACGACGGCTTCAAGACGCTGATGATGCAGGAAATGATCGCGCGGGGTGTCCTGTACCAAGGCATCCTGTTCACCACTTGGTCGCACCAAGCTGCGGAACTCGATACGATCGCTGCGGCATTTGACGAGTCCTGCTCGGTCTACAAGCAAGCGATCGCCAGCGGGGGATACGAATCCTTGCTGGTCGGCGCGCCGATCAAGCCGGTGTTCCGAAAACGCATATGACCACGGTCCTGGTGACCGGCGCCACCGGATTACTGGGTCACGCATTGTGCGGATATCTGGCCACGCGCCAGTTCAGCCTGCTACGCCAGAGCCGTGATTCGGCCACCGATTTTTGCGGCGATTTGCGCGACAGGGAATTCGTCGGTCGCATGGTAGAAAAATCATCCCCGAATGTCATTGTCAACCTCGTCGCGCTGACCAATGTCGATTATTGCGAGCAACATCCCAAAGAGGCGTTCGAGGGGAACGTGACAACGGCTGCCAATCTGGTCGCGTTTGTCACAGAGCACCCGGACGTTCGAATGATCCAGATCTCCACCGACCAGGTCTACGACGGACCGGGCCCCCACGGCGAAGCCGACGTTGCCCCCTGCAACCTGTACGCCTACTCCAAGTATTGCGCCGAGCAGGTCGCCCTCTCGGCCGGAGCGACAGTGCTGCGCACCAATTTTTTCGGCCCCGGAACTCAATCGCAAAAAAGTTTCAGCGACTGGCTGATAGAAAGATTTTCCAAAAAGGCGCCGCTGCAACTGGTCACCGATGTCTTGTTCAGCCCGTTGCACCTGCACACGTTGGTGCGCATGATCGAGCGCGCAATCCTTGCGCCCGCAACAGGCGTCTTCAATCTCGGCAGCCACAATGGTTTGAGCAAACGCAACTTTGCCCACGCACTGGCGCGGCATCTTGAGTTAAATACGGATGCCGCAAAAGACGCGACGTCCGCGGAACTCGGGCTCGCCGCCCGCCGCCCGGGCGACATGCGCATGATTGTCACACGATTCGAGGATGCCTTCAACATCCTCCTACCCGAGTTGTCGAACGAAATCACGCTGCTGGAGCGCCCCGCATGACCGAACGCACGCTAACCGAAATCGCAATTGGGCAACGCAAGATCGGCCCGGACCACCCGACTTACTTCATTGCCGACGTAGCGGCCAACCACGACGGCGATCTGGAGCGCGCGAAGGACCTTATTCACCTTGCCGCCGAAGCCGGTGCAGATGCAGCCAAGTTCCAGCATTTTCGCGCCGATACGATCGTCAGCGACTACGGCTTCCGCAGTCTCGGCGGTCAAATGTCGCATCAATCAAAGTGGAAAAAATCCGTATTTGAAGTCTATCAGGATGCGTCGCTGCAATTCGACTGGACGCCGACACTCAAGGAGACCTGCGAAAAGGCCGGGATCGGCTTTTTTACGTCACCGTATTCCCTTGATCTGGTGGATGCCGTCGATCCGTTCATTCCCGCCTACAAGATCGGTTCAGGGGATATTTCCTGGACTGAAATCATCGAGAAAATTGCCTCGAAGAACAAGCCGGTATTGCTCGCCACCGGCGCCTCGACGGCCGATGATGTCGACCGCGCCGTCAAAAGCATTCTGCGCATCAACCGGCAATTGATCCTCATGCAATGCAATACCAACTACACCGCGAGCATTGAAAATTTCAAATACATTCACCTCAACGTGCTGAAGAGCTATCGGGCAATGTATCCGGGCATGATACTGGGCCTAAGCGACCACACACCCGGCCATGCAACAGTGCTTGGGGCCGTTGCGCTGGGAGCGCGTGCGATCGAAAAGCATTTTACCGACGACACGGCACGCGAAGGCCCGGATCACGCATTCTCGATGGATCCGCGCGCCTGGCGCAACATGGTTGATCGCACCCGCGAACTAGAGGCGGCCCTTGGTGCGGGCGTCAAGAAAGTCGAGCAAAACGAATTTGACACGACGGTACTGCAGCGGCGCGCGATCCGCGCAAAACGCGCCCTCCCGCAAGGCGCCCTCTTGGGTCCGGACGATGTCGAGGTATTACGTCCCTGCCCCCCGGACGGCGTACCGCCCTATTGCCTGCCCAACGTGCTGGGCCGGACACTGGTTCGCGATCTAACACTCGGGGAGCACCTCAGGTGGAACGACCTGAAGTAGCCGTCGTAATACCCGCATACAACGAACAAGCCACCATAGGCCGGGTCGTTGAACAGGTGTCCCGATACGGACTGGCGATCGTTGTCAACGACGCGTCAACCGATGCCACCGCCACGGTCGCCGCGGGCGCCGGCGCGCTCGTATTGTCACAAAAGACCAATCAAGGCTACGACGGCGCGCTCAATAGCGGCTTCGCCAAGGCGGCAGAAATCGGGGCCAGCTACATCATCACCTTCGACGCCGATGGGCAGCACAATGCCGAACTGCTAGGGCGCTTCGCCGACGCACTAAAAGGCGGCGCTGCAGTGGTGCTGGGTATCCGTCCTGCAACGGCGCGAATCGCCGAGGCGATTTTCGCCTGCTATGCACGGCTGCGCTTCGGCATTCGCGATCCTTTGTGCGGCATGAAGGGCTATCGCGTCTCCGCGTATCGCGCCGTCGGTCATTTCGACAGCTATAAGTCGATAGGCACCGAACTTGCGATCAGAATCATCTCTGACGGCCAGGCCTTTGTACAAATACCGGTGCCCATCGCCGCGCGCCCTGACGCACCGCGTTTCGGCCGGCGGATCAGCGCGAACATCCGGATATTCCGCGCCATGATTCTAGGGTTCAAAATCCGGTGATGTCAGACAGACAGGTTAAATCGGATAATCGCCTCGATTCAGACACCGCATCGTCGCATTGCTTTGCGACCTCAATCCGTTTCGTAGACTGTTCGTGACTGCAACCAATACCGCGGCAACAGAATCGACGAGAATGTTTCTCGCCACCACGGCCGAGGAAGGCTGCTGGGATACTTCCAAAAGAATCGTCTTCCTAGGCGAATGGTGCCAACGCTTCAGCAGAACAGCGGCCTGGCACAGACTTGACGCCGATACGCTGCCCGATCCGTGGAACGACCTCGCCGCAAGGCGGGTGGCATATGCGGAAATCGGGGCGCATTATGAGAGCCTGCTGCCCGTCGTTGGAAACGCCCTTAACCAACTGCATGGCGAATCCCATGACACTCGCTACTGGCGACTGATCGTGGGGCATTGGTTGTACCACTATATTTCGGTACTGCACGACCGTCACGCGGCAATCACGCGCGCCCTCGATCGATATCCCGGTATTTCCACGATCCTCTTGGCCGAAAGCAGCATGGTCATACCCCAAAGCACATACGAGTTCATCCGCCTACTCGTGTCCGACACCTACAATCTACAAATTTACACTCGTATTCTTGCTGCAACGGGACACGATGCCTATCCGCGTGTAGCGATACCGCCGGCCCTCGCGGTGTCTTATCCGGCCGCACCGGGCATGCCGCCACTTCTGCGCTACCTTATCAAAGCACTACTCAATGCGGTCCTTAGCGTCATTGGCCGGGGACGGATCATATTGCACGACTCCTTTTTTACCCGGCAGATGGAATTACGCCTCTCGCTGAAAACCCGGGGGGCAATCCTACCCTGCACTGCACCGAATGCGGATAATGAATCACCACCCATCAACCGCGTTTCCCGTTTGGCATTGCGCGAACTGTTGGCGGCGCCGCAAGGCTTTGAAGCCCTGCTCGCAAAACTGCTGCCGCAGGACATACCGGTATGTTTTGTCGAGGGCTACGCCGCGACGAAGGCCGCGGCACAGCGCTACCCCGCTGCGCCGCGGGCAATTTTCAGCGCCAACAGTTGGGCCTATGACGAAGTGTTCAAACAATGGGCCGGTAGAAATGCCGGGCGGGGAACGCTATTGCTGGGCGCGCAACACGGTGGCGGCTATTTTGGCATTGGCACCATCTTTCCTTTTCTAGACTGGGAATTCAGTATTGTCGATCGCTATTACACATGGGGCTGGACGCCGGCGGGTCCGACCGCCCTCAAAGCCAGACCTATGAGTTCAACACTGCTGTCGTCTAACCCCGAGACCCCAGCGGATAATGGCAAGAGCGGTATCCTTTACGTAGGCACGGCCGAGCCCCGCTATCTGCTTTCCTTGCAGAATCCGATCGGCCTTTTTGCCAAATACCTCGACTGGCAGCAACGCTTTCTGCGGATCAGCCCCGATTCGGTTAAGCGGGCATTGCTTGTCAGGCTGTACGCGGAAGACTATGGTTGGGACATCCGGGAGCGGTGGCAAACTGCCGCACCGGCGACTCGCTTTGACGACGCAAACCGTCCGTTTCTGGACAGCCTTAAATCATGCCGCCTGTACGTATGCGATCACCTCGGGACGACGTTTTACCAAGCCATGGCGGCCAACCGGCCGAGCATCCTGTTTTTTGACCCCGAACTCAATCCGATGCTACCGGAAGGACAGCATGCGTTCGACAAGCTTAGAGAAGCGGGAATAGTCTTCGACTCGCCGGAAGCGGCCGCAGCGGCCATAGCCTTACGCCATGATGATGTCGAGACATGGTGGAACTCTGTGCCGATTCAAACCGCCAGGCTGGTGTTTTGCGCGGGCTATGCAAAGACCTCTTCGACCATCATAGAAGAATACTCCGCAGAGCTCTTGAATATCTTAAATTGAATTACCCCACGTGAACGGCAGTAGCGCAATGGTAATCAAAACGATGCGAATTTTTGTTCGAACGAAAGTCAACCGTAAAACAGCTTAAACCTACAGTTCCCCAAATGAAAAACCTCTCGATCCTCGTTACCGGCGGCGCCGGATATATCGGATCCCACACGGTCGTTGAACTTCTTGTAGCCGGCCATGATGTGTTCATCATCGACAACCTGAGCAATTGCGACGCCTCGGTTCTGGATCGTATTGAACGCATCACCGGCCGGCGACCCGGTTTCGCAAAGATCGATGTTCGCGACCACCTTGCATTACGAACGGTGTTCGAATCTCACGCTTTTGACGCCGTCATACATTTTGCCGGCTTGAAAGCGGCAGGTGAATCGGTGGTAAAACCGCTGGCGTACTTTGACAACAATGTGTGCGGCGGTCTGGCGATTATTGAAGCCATGATAGAAGCCAAGGTCAAGACTCTGGTATTTTCGTCATCTGCGACGGTCTATGGCGATCCGCCCAGCGTGCCGATCCGAGAGGATTTCCCGTTACAGCCTGCCAACCCGTACGGCCGATCCAAACTGATGATGGAAGACGCCTTGCGCGACATCGCAGCCGCAGACCCTGGCTGGCGCATGGCGATACTCCGGTATTTCAACCCGATCGGGGCTCACCCCTCCGGCTTGATCGGCGAGGCGCCCCACGGCACTCCCAACAACCTCATGCCCTATCTTGCAGAGGTGGCGATGAAAACCCTGCCGGAAGTTTTGATATTCGGCAACGACTACCCAACGACGGACGGCACCGGGGTGCGCGACTATATCCATGTGGTCGACTTGGCGACCGGCCATTTGGCCGAGCTGCGCGCCCTGACGCAGCAGCCCGGGATACTTACGGTCAATCTTGGCACCGGGCAAGGCTGCAGTGTCCTCGAAATGGTTCGGGCGTTCTCGCATGCTTGCGGCCGCGAAATCCCCTTTCGCACCGTCAAACGGCGACCAGGTGACGTTGCGCAAAGCTACGCCGATCCTTCGCTGGCCAACGAGACCCTCGGGTGGAAGGCAACGCGAGGCATCGACGAAATGTGTGCCGACACCTGGCGGTGGCAAAACAACAAGCTGGTCGACTAGGCGACCCCCGCTTGGCGATTATCGCGAGTTCGGCATTCGGGCGCTCGCCGTCGACAGGAAAAGCCGTTCAAGCAGACGCCTCAAAGTTGCCTAAACTGGCCATTCACGGTATTACGGAAGCCCCGCGCCGGCATGGCAGGGCGCTTTGTGTGTTTAACGGGAATGCCTGATAATGAGGAAGGTAAGTCCCCCCATAGATGGATCTCAGCTCCGGAAAAATGCTGCTTAAGATTCAAAACCGCTTGCGACAATTCATCGAGCGGCTTTCCTCCATACCCTTGCGTTTCGCCATGAAACAAATCGGGCGTGGCGTTATTTTGAAACGCGGGATACAAATCAATCATCCGGAGTGCGTAGCCCTTGGCGATAACGTGGTAATAAATGAGTTTTGCTGGATCAGCGTTCTGCCATGGAACCGCCAGAAGAGCAGCGCCGATATACCGCTTTCCCCGAAATTTACTATTGGCGACGACTCTTATATCGGTCGCTTTACCACGTTTTCGTGCATGAACGAGATAACGATTGGCAAAGCGGTGATGATTTCCGACCGGGTGTACATCGGCGATGGCAATCACGGTTACGCAGATCGCGATTTACCCATAAAGGATCAGTACATGAACTCGACCGGCCCTGTGAGCATTGGAGACGGGAGCTGGCTCGGCATCAATGTTTCCGTCCTGCCCAATGTACGGATCGGCAAGGGGTGCGTGATTGGCGCACATTCAGTCGTCACGGAAAATATTCCCGACTACCATATTGCGGTGGGCATCCCGGCTCGCGTGATAAAAGCGAGAGACGCGTGACCGGAGACATTTACAACGACGGCACCTATGTCCGGAACAATCCTTCGTTGCACGAGGAAGACAGCGAGTACAAGTTTTTCTACATCAAACAATTGCTCGACGAAATCCGCTGCAAGAATGACCGCATAAAAATACTTGACGTCGGCGGCGGCGGCGGCAACCTTGGACTGATGGTTTGCCGGTATTTCCTGGAACGGAAAATCACCCCCGAACTCACTGCACTCGACCAGTCGCTCGAGATGCTGTCAATCCAAAAAGCACGCAACCCTTACATAACCAGAACGGTTAACGCCCCCCTTCAATCCTTGATGGGTGATAAATACGATTTAGTACTGATGATCGATGTTATCGAACACATTCAGGACAGAGAACAAGCCGCCCAACAACTTGATGCGTTGTCGAAAAATGTCATTTACAACATCCCGACAGAGATCAACCTGGCTGACCTGATGCGAAACATCTATGTCAAAGGGAAGTATTACCATTGGCAAACAGCAGCTCTCGGTCATATTCATTTTTTCTCCGCACGGTCAGCGCTGGCATTTATCCGCAAAAAACATCAACTCAAAAAGTGGATATTCCCTGATTACTGCAGTCATGTTTTGACATCACCATTCTCTGATTACGCGGCTCAGCGAAAAAACAAATTGCGAATGGCAGAGCTTTCCCTCTCCCGTTACATATATAAATATTTCCGGTTCTTCGCGCCATACCTTATTCAAGGTTCCGTGTTTTGCCTGGTTTGCGGAGGGCTCGGAAAAACATGAAAAAGCTGACCGACGTAAAACACTGGGAGGATGTTTACGAAACGTCTGATACCGGAACGCGGCCGAAAATTTCGACATCAAAGTCAAAGACATTTCTGCGGTCCATGCTCGGACCGAAGGTTATGGACTTATTAAAACCGTACGGCGATTATTTATTGTGGGATGTGTTTTACAGAAAATATCTGGCGTCATTCAAAAATCGAAAAGCCATCGAGATTGGAAGCGCTCCTGGCACGTCAATGGTCCGGCTACGGGACGAGTTCGGGATAATTCCGTTTGGCGTTGAATACACCGAGAAAGGCGCCAATCTCAACAGGGCTGTGTTTGCAGCCAACGACATCGCAGAGAGCAATTTGATTCAGGCGGATTTCTTTAGTGATGAATTTCAGAATACGCACAAAGAACGTTTTGATCTGGTCGTTTCACGGGGATTCATCGAGCATTTCACTGACGCCGGCAAGGTCATTGAGAAACATCTTGCCGTACTGAAGGACGGCGGGCTCCTGGTCGTTATGATCCCGAACTTGAGGGGTATTTATTTCAGTTGGACCGCATTGTTCAATCCCGATCAGTTGCCGTTACACAATCTGGAAATAATGAAAAAAATAGAATTTCAAAAACTTTTCGAAGATAAGGAACTCACCCCCTTGTACTGCAACTATTACGGTACCTTCAATTTTTGGATGTTCACCTCCAGGCAAGGGTCCCCGATGCGGCACGTCATCAAAATTCTGCTAATCGTCCAGAGGGTGTTAAATCTGATGTTCCGTTTGCTGTTCAGGGACAAAGGTTGTGAAAGCGCTTTTTTCAGCCCGGACCTCATATATATTGGGATCAAAAAGGGATCAATCCCGGGCAAACCGACTGCCGAGTAGGCGGGTCCAATTGCAAACCTGCCGCCCTTGCAACAACGAAGTGAATCATCCCTCGTTCCGAACACACAATCCGCGGGCTGCCGGCACCGCACCAGTGGCTCGCGATCGCGCCTGAGGCATTGCCCCTTGCTCCACCCGCACCCTATCCCGCCAGATTCGTTAACTCCATTGCCCGCAAGCCCGGTTTTCGGAAGGACGTTTTCACCCGTTGCGAAAGCCTCGCGGCGTAACAAATAGTCACGGAAACCAAGGATGAAAACAGCGATTTTTTTCGTTGAAAACTACATCGCGGGCGGCAGTGACAAGGTCATGCGCCTGTTGATTGATCGTTTGGCTCTGGACGAGATTTACCTATTCATCAACCGGTCCAACGATAATTCCATCCTGCTTGCTCCTCCGTTGCCGAAAACCGTGAGCGTGATTTTCTATAACCTCGTCACCCTGCCCGAACTTGGAGACTTCGCCAACAGCAAACGCGGCAGCGTAGCTTTTCCATTTCTAAAATTATTCAACGGACTTGCACGGTACCCGTTGATCATTTTCTCAATGATTTATTTTTACCTGCAATTTTTCCGTCTTAAAGCGGATATTTTCCTGGCTAATAACGGCGGCTACCCTGGCGGGGAATATTGCAGAAGCGCAACCATCGCCGCATCATTTTTACCACGCGCCAGGGTCTTTCATCTTTTTCACAACATGGCCGTCCGGTCCAAAATATTTTGGGCGCCGTTCGAGTGGATTTATGACTGGCTGATCGATTCACGCTGCCGTTTGTTTGGTGTGTCAAACGTTAGCGCAGGGCGACTCAAGCAAGTCAGGAATATCAAGCAGGAGATTGCTTGCATTCACAACGGATTAGAATCAAGGCCAATAAAAAAGTACCTGAAGGATGATGTACTGAAGGTATTAAATGTCGGATATCTCGGGTCGATAAAAAATCAGGCGATGCTCTTGATGGCCATTGCGCTTGCGATCGATACGGGAGTCAAGAATATCCGGCTTTACCTTGTCGGCAGGGAGGGCGAAACCGGATATGCCGGAAAACTGCTGGACCTAGCCAAAAGCCTGAGTATCACCGAAAGCATACGCTTTGAAGGCTTCCATAGCGATCCGGAGAAGTATTACGACATGTGCGATGTATTTGTTCTAGCGTCAACGGTAGAGAGTCTTCCGCTGGTCATATTGGAAGCGATGCGCGTAGGTATGCCGGTAATTTCGACGGACGTCGGCGGCGTAAGCGAACAAATAAACAATGGCGTCAACGGGTATTTGGTTGCCCCCGGCGACATTAAGGCAATGTCCGAAAAATTAATCTTCTTTGCGAAAAACGGACGACAAATAGAAGAATTTGGCAGCAACGGATACGATATTTTTACGCGGGATTTCGCCATTGATCGCATGGTGAAAAAATACGAAAAATTGCTGGGATTGAGCGCGTTAGCGCCGAACTTGATTCAGCCAATTGAAGACGCATGAGCGATTTGCACATCGAGACGTGTCCGCTCGTGTTAGATCACTCTCCTTTGATTCATCTGCGGGAGTTTGATGGTCGTGAAAATGGACGAGAGAACCTTACATGAAACCAGAATTCGATACCTTTGCCGAGGAATACAACGCAGTCAACAATACGGATGCGATGCGCGTGACCGGCTTCCCGCTGGAATATTTTACAAACTACAAGGCCGATGATATTTGTAGGGAAATCGCCGCCAACCAGCTTGGTCCTGAAAAATTCCTTGATTTTGGATGCGGCATCGGCAACACGCTCAAGTCATTGTCCTCGCGGGTGCCAGATCTGAAATTATTCGGGGCGGAGGTTTCCGCTTCGAGCCTCGAATTGGCCAAAAGTCGGGGCATACCCGCGGAATTGGCCTTCATCGAGTCGGCACTGCCGTTTGCGGATGCCAGCTTCGACGTTACCTTCGCCTCCTGCGTGTTTCATCATATTCCTGACGTGCAACAAGGCAAATGGGCGGACGAATTGTTCCGGGTCACCGACCAGAATGGGATGGTGATGATTTATGAACATAATCCTTTCAATCCGGTTACCCGGCATGTCTTCGCCAATTCGCCCTTTGATGTCAACGCAAAAATGCTGACACCGTCAATGCTGAAAACGTTGTTGCGCAATGCGGGGTTCCGGGATTTGCGTGTGAAATACCGAGTGTTCTTTCCAAAAGCCTTGCACTGGCTGTTGTTTGCAGAAAGAGCTCTGACATGGCTGCCATTGGGCGCGCAGTTTTACATCACCGGAAAAAAATAAGCCGGCAGTCGGCGCGCTACCTCCGCGCTGCACACTCAGGGCCGGCGGACGTAATATTCTGGAAAGTTCGTTTCCTGTTCAATCCGGCTGGCACGGCCGCAGACACGGGTGAAATGCTCCAGAGGATGCGCGCCACCAGTCGCCAATCCCGAGACAAGCGCCTCAGCCAAGCGGCGCACACCGCATTTAAATGGGAAAAAGTCCATTATAATTGACCACTTATCGAAGATTTGCAGCAAACCGTAAACACTATTATTTCGGTTCCGATAGTGAGTCTTTGAGCAGGGCTTGGCAAGCCAAAAGTCCTTATTGCAACACTCGGGAAGTAACGGACTCGACCATATGAACATCTTAATTACGGGAGCCGATGGATTCATCGGCTCCCATCTCACGGAGGCCCTGGTTCGGGCGGGCCATACCGTGCGTGCGTTCGTGTTTTACAACTCATTCAATTCCTGGGGATGGCTGGATCATTGCAGCGCGGATGTCAAAGGCCAATTCGAGGTTTTTGCCGGCGATATCCGCGACCCGAACGGCGTGCGCGCCGCCATGAAAAACACCGATACGGTTCTGCACCTCGCAGCCCTGATTGCCATACCCTTCTCCTACCATTCTCCGGATACATACGTCGACACCAATATCAAAGGTACGCTGAATATCGTCCAAGCCGCCCGCGACTTGGGAGTGGGCAAGGTAGTGCATACCTCGACCAGCGAAGTCTATGGCACCGCGAGATTCGTGCCGATTACTGAGGAACACCCGCTGCAAGGCCAATCCCCTTACTCGGCCAGCAAGATCGGCGCGGATCAGCTTGCGATGTCCTTTCATAAATCTTTCGGCACCCCGGTGGCCATCCTGCGTCCGTTTAATACCTATGGCCCCCGTCAATCCGCGAGAGCGGTCATCCCGACCATCATCACCCAGATCGCCAGCGGCAAACGACAAATCAAGCTCGGGGCGGTGAGCCCGACACGCGACTTCAGCTTCGTTGCGGACACCGTGGCGGGTTTCATGGCGCAGCTAGACACCGACCGTGGCATCGGCGAAGTCATCAATGTCGGTAGCGATTTTGAGATTTCGATCGGCGATACCGCACGCACGATCGCCGTAGTGATGGGCGTCGAAATCGAAATTATCACCGACGAGCAACGCTTGCGGCCCGAAAAAAGCGAAGTCGAGCGTTTGTGGGCAGCCACTGCCAAGGCCAGGAACCTTTTGGGCTGGCAGCCACAATACGGCGGCCTCGCAGGATTCCGCCGTGGCATCGCCGCAACGGTCGATTGGTTCGGCAGTGCGGGGAACCCTGGTGGCTACAAGACCGACATCTACAATGTCTAGGCGCGCCGTCATTCTCGCAGGCGGGAAAGGTACGCGCCTGCGTCCATATACCGTGGTCTTGCCCAAGCCGCTCATGCCAATAGGCGATTTCCCAATCCTTGAAGTGGTAGTAAAGCAACTTGCGCGCGCCGGATTCGATCGGGTCACCATGGCCGTCAACCATCAGGCAGAACTGATCAAGGCCTTTTTCGGCGACGGATCGAAGTGGGGTGTCGCCGTCGATTACTCGCTCGAGGATCAACCGCTCGGCACGATGGGCCCGCTTAATCTCATCAAGGATCTGCCCGAGAATTTTCTTGTCATGAACGGCGATATACTTACCGATCTTGACTATGCGGCATTTCACGACGCCCACGTGAAGAATGGCAGGCTTTTCACCATATCCTCCTTTTTGCGCGAACAGCTGGTCGACTATGGCGTGCTGGAGACGGACGAGGGTCGCCTGCTGGGATTACGCGAAAAGCCGCGCATGAATTACGAAGTGAGCATGGGCGTGTACATGATGTCCCGTCGCGCACTCGACCATATCCCGGCCGATACCACCTTCGGCTTTGATCACCTGATGCACAAACTGATCGACGCACAAAAACCCGTGGCGGTACACAGGTTCGCCGGCTACTGGCTGGATATCGGCAGGCCGGATGATTATGCGCAAGCTATCGATGAATTCGAAAGCATGCGCACACGATTCATCGGCATATAACATGAAAACCGTTCTCGTCACCGGAGCCGAAGGCTTTATCGGGCGACGGCTTGTTCAAGCCTTAAAACAGGTAGGCCACGAAACACTGGAACTGACCAAGGCCGATGGCGATATCGCCGATCCCGCGACGCTGCGTTGCTTTGACGGGGTTGGCATTGACTTTATTTTTCATCTTGCGGGCCGCACATTTGTTCCCGATGCCTGGCGTGATCCGGCTGACTTTCAGCGGGTAAATGTTTCCGGTACCGTAAATGTTCTGGAACTCTGTCGTGCCAGGAAGCTCCCTCTCACCTACGTCAGTGCATATTTGTATGGCATCCCCGAGTCTTTGCCGGTCAGGGAGTCCGACAAGATCGAACCCAACAATCCGTATGCGCTGTCGAAATTTCTGGCCGAGGCCGAATGCCGCTTCTACGCCGAATATTTGAACTTGTCTGTGACCATCATCCGGCCGTTCAATATCTATGGACCGGGACAAAAAGGACATTTCCTGATTCCGGAAATCATTTCTCAGGTGAAGGCGGGCAAATCCATCCACCTCAAGGATCTCACACCGCGCCGGGATTACCTGTACCTGGACGATCTGGTCGATGCGCTGATCCGAACACTCGAGCCGGATCCGGGCTGTAAGATGTACAACATAGGCTGCGGCAGTTCATTGAGCGTGGCGGAAATAGTGGGTGTAATCCAGTCCGTGGCGGGCACGACACTGCCGGTGACCAGCGAAAACGCACAAAGAAACAATGAAATTCCGGATGTATATGCCGATATCAGCAAGGCCGCAAAAGCCTTGAATTGGAGGCCTAAATACAGCTTTGCACAAGGCATAAAAGACATGTTCCTGAACCCGAAAAATCAGCCCGAGGGAGCCACTTATGAACAGGGCTAAACTGCAATCGTTTTTTCGAAACTATTTCCGTTTTGAAAACAGCTACTTTACCGTTGGCGGCTGGAAAAAGGAGTTCGCCTACTTTCTCCAAATGGGCAGCTTGGGGGCGCATCTTGTTGACCGGGTCAAATTCCGACTTTTCCCCAAGCTCGGAATCGTTGCCGACTTCCCCAGCCACCTCGATATCGAGACGGCAAGCGCCTGCCAGATGCGCTGCCCCATGTGCTACACCACCTACATGGACGAGAGTCTCAAAGGTGTGATGAAGTACGAATTGTTCACCAAGCTTGTGGACGAAGCGGCATCGCTCGGCGTGTATTCAATAAAGCTGAGCTGGCGCGGCGAGCCTTTACTCAATAAGAATATCGTCCGCATGGTGAAATATGCCAAAGAGAAGGGCCTTAAGGAGGTCGCTTTTCTGAGCAACGCTGAATTCCTGACCAAAGACATGGCGGAGGCACTGGTAGACGCCGGTTTGGATTGGCTTTCAGTATCCGCCGACGGGACCGGCGAGATTTATAACGAAATCCGCCGCCCGGCGATTTTCGAGGAAACGCTGGAGCGCGTTGCCTACATGAAAAAATACCGCGACAGCAAGGGCCTGACCCGCCCGTTGCTGCGCGTTCAATCCATCATGTCGGCGGTCGAAAACAATCCGGACGAGTTCCGTGAGGCGTGGGCTGGCATCGTCGACCGGATGAATATCATCGCAGACGAAACACGCGACTTCAACGAAAAGGACCTGCAGTTCGATCGCTATTTTATGTGTTCGAAACCATGGCAGCGAATGACAATTGCCTACGATGGCCGGGTACACCAGTGCATATCCGACTATGGTGCGAAAAACGTCATCGGCGACGCTAACGAATCATCATTGCACGACGTCTGGCACGGCCCCAAGAACGAGGCTGTCCGCGAGGCGTTTCGGAAGCACAAATACCTTGAAGAGAACGCTCCTTGCAACATTTGTTCTTATGGAGTGATTACTGAAAAATCCAAACTCAAGGGCAGCGATCAGATGTATGTAAGGCGTTACCTGAATATCGCCCCGGTTGTCGTTGAGCATGTTGTCACCCTCAAGTCGCCGAAACCCGCAAAAGTACGTAAAAGTGTCGCGGACGAGCGCGCGCGGAAGGCTCAGGAAAAGCTACAAAACGGTGCCTGACTCGGCAATCAATCAAGGCGTGAATGCCGAGCCCCAAGCGGTGTGGTTCTCCTGCGCGACCGCCGCGCTGATCGCTTCGCTTGAGGCTATCGGTGCGATTGGGAAATGGATCGCCGTTCCACCAAACGTCTGCCCCAATGTGGTTGCGGCTATATTCGGCGCCGGGTGTAAGCCCTTCTTTGTCGATATTGAGCCGGAACGTCAGGGCATGGACCCCGAGCGTTTGTCTGACATTATTGCGCAAGTCGGTGCCGTGGTCGCGGTTCACGCCTACGGCACGCCCTGTAACATTGACCGGATCATGCGTATCGCCGGCCAAACAGGGGTCGCCGTTATCGAGGACTGCGCCCAGGCGGACGGTGCGACGTTTTCCGGACGAGAGGTGGGAACATTTGGTGACATCGCCGTCTTCAGCTTCGGCAAAGGCAAAATCATCGAAGCCGGAGGCGGTGGCTTGGCGATTGTCAACAACATGTGTTGGGCAAAAAACCTGGAAAATATAGCCGGGCAGTGGGAGCCTGGTCCGGAACCTGACGCCAGTAGCACTCTAAGCAACGCGTTTCGAACGTTTTACAACGATTCTTATCCAGGAAGAACACAACTTGGGCAAGAACCGTTCTTCGCACTCATGCAAGAACTGGCGCCGCTATTCAGGGCACGGTGCATCCCGGACCGAATCGCCAGACTGGCTGAGGCCAGAGGTCATCGCGACGCGTTGGTTCTTGCGCGACGCCAAAAATACCGTTGGTATGTCGAGCATCTTGCCGATTTAGTACACTGCGTGCCAATTCCATTGCTCGACGGTGCCGCACCCTGGCGCTTCAATGCCTTGATCAGGGAGGAACAACGCGACACGGTCTTTCGCAGTTTGCTTGCCTCTGGGATCAGTGCCAGCTCATGGTATCCCAGAATATCGGAGTTTTTGCCGGATCGCGCACTCCTCTCGACCGAATTACCGGTTGCAAGGCATTTCGAGCGGGGTTTGTTAAATCTTTGGGTCGATGATTCGACCGACTTTCAGCAAATTTCGCAAGTCTGTTCCAGACTCAAACAGGAATTGCTCGTCCGGAGTATTTAACAGATGGATGATCCTAAAAATGACGGCACGCAGTTATCCCGCTTGAAGGACACTGAGCAAATGACAACAACGGCATCATTTAACTCATTGTTAAATGCATTCTGGCTTCGCCCGGAAACTGCGTTGTGGCGCGAACTCGATGTGCGAGCAATGAGGTCCTTCCACTTTGGCGCCCCCTCGCTCGATCTTGGATGCGGCGATGGCATTTTTTCATTCATACGGGCTGGCGGAGCATTTAGCACGGAGTTCGATGCTTTTCGTGCGATGTCCGGACTGGACAGGTTTTTTGATAACGTGGATGTCTTCGATGCGTTTGATGCCAGGATCAGCCCGATAGTTACCCGCGCTCCCGATTATCGAATCAGCTGCGGTTTTGATCACAAAACCAATTTACTTAATAAAGCGACGCAACTCGGACTGTATGAATCTCTAAAACAAGGTGATGCAAACCAGAAACTCCCCTTCCCGGATCAAAGTTTCAATTCACTTTTTTCGAATATTGTGTACTGGCTTGATGATCCACAGGCCGTCTTGGCGGAAATCGGAAGGATCCTTCGTTCCGGTGGGCACGCCTGCCTGATGCTGCCTAATCGTACGCTGCCCGAGTTCAGTTTTTATAATCAGCTTTACGTCAAGACTGGCGACGAACGATGGTCCTTCCTGGAAAAATTGGATCGAGGGCGCTTTTCCGACAACATTCGCCAATCCCGCTCCGGAACCGAGTGGGAAACGATGTTTCGCAATGCGGGCTTACACGTCGTAGCTCACAAATCTCATTTGTCCAAAACCGTAGTGCAAACCTGGGACATCGGCCTGCGCCCGATGTTTCCAGTTCTTTATCGAATGTCGGAAGCAGTACCGCCCGAACTGCTTCCGGGAATAAAGCGAGAATGGATTGCGACCTTGCGCCATTTTCTTGAGCCATTAGCCAACATGGATGACGCCCTCTCTGAGGGCGCCGAGCCAGCGTTCCATTGTTACACCCTGGGGAGGTAACAATGTTCAAACATTTCCAGCCGGATCGTTGTTACATCATCGCCGAAATTGGCGGCAACTTTACCACCCTTGATGAAGCGGTTGAGCTGGTTGATGCGGCCGCGTTGTGCGGCGTCGACGCCGTCAAACTTCAAACGTACCGCGCCGAAACCGTTGCCAGCAAAAATGCCATGTTTGACATGGAAAATACCGGCAAGGTGTCCCAGTTCGAGTTGTTTAAAAAATTTGAAATAGATCGCGAGCTTCACCGTGCAGTATTTACCTATGCCGATAAAAAAGGGCTGGACTGGTTTTCCAGCCCATCACACGAGAGCGATGTGGAGATGCTCGAAGCGCTCGGGGTCGGCGTACATAAAATAGGTTCGGATGACGCGGTCAATCTACCGTTCTTGCGTCACGTCGCGCGGCTAGGGAAACCGATCCTTCTCTCCACCGGTATGTGCACGCTGGATGAAGTCAGGGAGTCCGTCGAGACGATTCTGAGCGAAGGCAACGGCAAGCTGACCCTGCTGCACGCGATCACCAGCTATCCAACGCATGCGCCAAACGTCAATCTTCGTGCGATGCAGACCCTGATGGCTGCGTTTCCGCAGCTCGACGTTGGCTATTCGGACCATACCTTGTCGCCAGTTGCGTGCCTTGCCGCCGCTGCCATGGGAGCACGCGTACTCGAAAAGCATTTCACCTACGACAAAAACGCCAAGGGCCCCGACCACGTACTCTCGGCGGATCCGGTGGAGATGAAGTGGCTGGTGGACGCAGTCCGAGCTTTTGAGTTGATGCGTGGCAGCGGCATCAAGGAACCGGCAGAAAGCGAAAAGACAACGCGCATCAATAACAGGAAAAGTGTGGTACTGACCCGCGAAGTCAAGGCTGGAGAACAGCTTACGGCCGAACATCTGGCGATCAAACGCCCGGGCTACGGCATTGCGCCCAAAGACCTGGAAAAGCTTGTTGGGCGCAGCGCTCTCAATGCCCTGGATGCGGATGCGATCCTCCGCTGGGAGGATTTAAGCTGAAAATTGGCGTCATCATTCAAGCGCGCATGGGATCTAAGCGGCTTCCCGGCAAGGTATTGCGTCAAATCGGACACCTGCCGCTGCTGGGCCATGTACTCGGCAGGCTGTCGCAATCAACGCATGATATCGCCGTGGTCGTCGCTACCAGCGTGCTGCCGCAGGACGATGCGATAGCCGCGTATTGCGCGACTGTCGGAGCACGTTGTTTCAGAGGGAGCGAGCTGGATGTTCTAGACCGCTACTACCAATGTGCGCAGCTATCCGGTTTTCACGATATCGTGCGGCTGACCGCCGACAATCCATTCACCGATATCGAAGAACTGGATCGCCTGATTGATCTGCATTTACGAGAGTCCAACGCGCTCACCCACTCATTTGGCAAGTTGCCGATAGGTTTGGGCGCGGAGATTTTTTCTGCGCAAGCACTGGAGAGCAGCTGGCAGGAGGGTCTTGAACCGCACCACCGCGAACATGTGGATGAGTATTTGCTTGAACATCCGGGCAGGTTCAAGACAGGAACGCTTGATATTCCACTTTCCAAGATCCGACCTGAACTGCGTTTGACGGTAGATACCGAGGACGACTGGCGCTTGGCGGACAGGCTGGCGCGGCAGACAAGCCAGTCGTGGATAACTACAGAGAGGATCATCGCGTTGTGTTCGCCCTCTGCATAGAAGCATCGCATCAGAGGGGAATGGGGCACCTGTTCAGAATGCTCAATTTTTCCAAAACCCTGGTTGAGCGGGGCGTTCCGTTCCGGGTGGTCGTCAATCCCGATGCAGTAGCAGAAGCCTTGCTGGCAAAGAAAATGATGCCCTTCGACACAGTGCCGATGACATCGAAAAGCGACTGGCAGACGGCATTGATCCGCAAGCATCGTATCGGAGTATGGATCGACGACCGTCTTGATACGGATGCGATCCACGGTTCCCGAGTAGAAAGCTGCGGCGTTCCACGCGTGACATTCGACGATCGCGGTCCCGGAGCAGAATTGGCCGACCTTAATGTAGTTGCGATGTCGTTTGATAACAAAGAGGCATTGCCGGGACGCAGGGTGCTTCGGGGTACGCAATATCTGGTACTCAACCCGGATATCAGACGTTACCGTCGCCTGCGCACCTCCGCGGGAAGCATAGTAGTCACCATGGGCGGGAGCGACACCTACGGCGTCACCGAAAAAGTGGTTCGAATGCTCAAATCTATCGGCCGTCACGCCACTATCATTGCTGGACCGGCTTTCGCACACGAATCCGATTTGGTCGATCTGCTGGATGATGGTTTTGTGCTGAAACGCAATGTCCCCTCACTGATCGAGGAGTTTAGTCATCACGGATTGGCCATTACTGGCGGGGGCGTAACACCGTTTGAAGCAAATGCCTCCGGCCTGCCGTGCATCGTAATCGCTACCGAGCCATTTGAAATCCCAGTCGGGATGGGAATAGCAAACTTTGGCGGAGCCGTATTCGCAGGGCATCACAGCGACATCGATGCAAGCCTGTTCTCTGCCGCATTGCCTATCGAAAAAATGAGCAAGGCAGCCATGGAGAACATCGACTTGGGAGGAGCGGCCCGCGTTGCCGATCAGATTGGGGGGCTATTTTGAAAACAGCGGTCATCCACCAGCCGGACTTTCTCCCCTATCTTGGCTTTTTCCATCGCTTGCTCAGCGCCGACCGGTTCATCCTGCTGGATCACGTGCAATTCGTGAACCACGGCAGAGGTAGCTGGACCCATCGCGATAAAATAAAGACCAGCCGGGGCGAACGATGGCTCACGGTGGGTGTAAAGAAGACCCCGTTAGGCACGCCGATTAATGAAGTGCTGTTGGCAGATTCCGACTGGAGGGAGCAGGGGCTGAATCTGTTGCGCGAGAATTACCGGAACACGCCTTATTTTTCCATATTGTTCCCACAACTGGAAGTGCTATACCAAAAACCGTGCGAAAGGCTCGTCGATTTCAATGTTGCGTCAATTCAAATGCTGCTCGACTGGTTTGAAATCAAGATAAAAATGATGTTCTCCAGCCAGATGAAGCCAAGCGGCAAAAGGAATGAGTTGTTGGTGGATCTGCTTACCAAGGCAGGCGCAAGCAATTATTTGTCCGGCGTTGGCGCCAAGGACTACTATCAGCCGGAACCCTTCGAAGCGGCGGGCATTGAGGTTCGATGGCAACACTTTGAGCATCCGGTATATTCTCAGTGGTTTGGGGATTTCTTACCCTATCTGAGTAGCATCGATATGTTTTTCAATTGTGGCGAAACGCAAGCGCGGAAAATATTAAGGAACTGCTAAATGAATATTCTTGCAATTGGCGCGCATTTTGACGATGTTGAGCTCGGCTGCGGCGGATCGCTGGCAAAACACGCCGCCAACGGGGATGCCGTCTTTGTCTTTGTCGCCACCGTTTCCGGTTTCAGCAACCAGAACGCCCAAGCCGTACGCTCCAGTGAAATTGCATTGCAGGAAGCGCAGAGCGCGATGAAATTCATCGGCACAAAAGAGATGATTTGCGGACAATTCAAAACGCTTGAAGTCGAATTCGTGGATGACTTGAACGTTCAGATCTTGCGGATTGTCCAGGAGAAGAGCATCGACTTGGTTTATACCCACTGGACCGGTGACATTCACCATGACCATCAAGCGGTCGCACGCTCCTCGCTGCATAGCTGTCGCCATGTCCCGCGCCTGCTGATGTACCGCAGCAACTGGTACCACTCGACGCAGGATTTTCGCGGAAATTTCTATGTCGACATCACCAAATTCTGGAGTGCCAAGGAGCAGGCGATCCTGGCGCACACCTCTGAAGTCGAGCGAACGGGAAAAAAATGGATAAGTTTTTTCCGCAATGAAGCCGAGAATGCGGGTCAGAAAATCGGGGTGGCAATGGCTGAGGTTTTCGAGGTGGTCAAATATCTCGATTCGAAATGAGATTCCTGCAGCTTTTTTCGCGAATCAGATTTGGCAGCCTGGAACGCAATGATATTGTCATCCTGTATTCGGCCGATTACTGGATAAGACGGTTGATACTCAACGGGATAAAATCCACAACACTGGCGCTTTATCCCGAATGTATTTATCTGACCCCGGCAATCTTTTTTAGAATATTTCTTCGCCTCAAACACATCAACATTTCTAGTACTCAAAGCAAGAACCGAATCAAGCACCTGGGCCGACAACTCTATGCCCAATACATTCTGGCCTGCATAGATGAAGTAGGAGCAAAAGTGGTGCTGACCCACGTCGACAATTCAAGTTTTTTTCAATACCTGAGCCGGCTGGACGAAAAACGAACCTACTTTGCAATCCAGAACGGCACGCGCACGCTTTTTTGCGTCAGGGATTCTCTGCCCAAGCCCCCGCATCCGTTCGCCAGGATTTCGATGACGAATTTTTTTTGCTTCGGGCAAAGGGATGTTGATTTGTTTTCCCGGCACGGCCACGCGATAGAGCACTATTTCCCGGTGGGTAGCCTGATCGGCGGATATTTCCAAAGCGTCGTTGCCAGCAAGGCCAGTGCGCCCAAATTTGACCTATGCCTGATTTCGCAATGGCACGAGCACTTTTTCGGCAAAATAGTCGACGATGGCTTTGACGAAGAAATATCGCGGCGGATAAACGCGGGGATAAGCACCATGAACCTTTTCCTGTCACGCTTTGTAGATGAAACCGGCCTGAAACTGCTCATATGCCCCCGAGACCCCGATAGGGCGGAGTTGGCATTTTTCAAGAGCGCTTACGGCGACCGAGCGACCATCGCAAAACCTGATCGGGAAAATTTTTCCACCTATCGCGCCATCAAGCAGAGCAGGCTTGTCGTCGCCCTTAATTCGACAACGCTTGCGGAAGTATTTGCCTGGGGACAAAAGGTACTCTGGTGCAACATCCCGAATGACGAGCATTATGAAATGCTGGAGGCCGGAATCAGCTATTTTCACGGCAACGACTATTCCGCATTCAAGCAGCGGGTACTGGTCATCCTCGAAATGCCACAGGCGGAATACGCTCGGGAAACTCAACAAGCCGCCCGCTACATCAACAACTTCGATCCGGCACATCCACCGCAGGAAATCATCAGATCCGCGGTCGTCAAGGCGCTAGGCGTTGCCGATGCCGACGAGCGTGATCCCCACGACAATAAACGCCATGCCGGCAAGCTTAAAGGGGGTAATCGCCTCGCCGAACAACAAGTGCGCCAACAGCAAAATCAGCACGAATGAAAGACTGGTCAGGGGATAGCCGTGGCTCAGCGGCAATTTGGTCATTGCCGCCATCCAGGTGACTGAGGCCAGAAATGCCGCAGCCAGGGCACAGAGAATCCAAGGGTTCAGCAACAGATGAAGCAGAAAAAGGAGCTTCTGGTCCGCCGCTTCCGGTACGTTCCCGGCCTTCATGACCTGCCACTTGATAACGATTTGTCCGAAGACCGTCAAAAGGACTGTTGCAAGAACAAAAGCGTAGCTAGCAATCATTTTCCATTCCTCTGGCAGGATATTTTCATGGTGAAAGTGACCTATTGAAATGCTTGAATCAACCCGATGAGACGCCATGGCGCAGGGATGAAAACATGTCCCGCAACATAGCCATTATCGGCGGTGGACGGTGGGCGAGAGTCATCGTCCAGGTACTCGCGAACCTCACCCCTCCGCCGACGGGGATTTCCATTCACTCCCCCCGCAATGCCGATGCCATGAATGCTTGGGCAATCAAGCGGGGTTTGGCCGGGATAGTGAGCGCTACAGCGTCGTGGCCGGATTTTTGCTCGCGCAAGATCGATGCCGTAATAGTAGCAAATGCCGCGCGGGATCATGAACGTGCAGTGCGCGCGGCCCTGCTCAAGGGCGTGCCGGTTCTGGTTGAAAAACCCTTTGCAATTTCCGCAGAAGGTGCGCAGTCCCTGATTGATCTTGGCGAGAACCGGGAAACACCGCTGGCAACGGCACACGTGTTTTTGTTTGCCCGGTACATCGAACGGTTCGGCAAGCTCGTCTCCGGAAATGGACCGCTGAATTCCCTTGAATTCATCTGGTCAGACCCTGGGACCGAGCACCGATACGGGGAGCAAAAGAGTTACGACCCGGGACTGCCCATAGTCGCCGATCTGCTGCCCCATGTTGTATCCATATTAAGCGCAGTGGCGCCCGGTGCCAGGGTAGATTTCAAACGCATCACCCTGTCGCGGGGCGGCTCCCGGTCAGTTCTCGAACTCAACGTCGGAACAGCGCCATGCCGTTTGGAGCTGGTACGCGATGGCGCTGCTCGCGTCAGGTCAGTGTCAGCTATCACCGGAGAGAAACGATTTAATCTCGATTTCTCAACAGAACCAGGGGTCATAACGACGGCAGACGCGACAATCTGCGGCGATCCGGAATGGCAGACGGGCAAACGGCCGATGGCGCTGCTTCTGTCCGCGTTCCTGCAAATAGCGGCAGGCGGCCCGGGTGACGAGAGGCTTGACGCGAGTTTAGGACTGCAGGTTTGCCAGCTTACTGACCGGGCGATGCGGCACTATCGCGCCAATCAGGCGGCCTGGCTGTTCGAGAAGGCGGTTGCCGACCAACACCAACCAGATCGCGATTTACGCTATGCCCTGCGTGAACTCCTTCACGCCAGCGGCGACACGTCGGCCTTTGAAAGTGACGAAGAACTCGATGCGTTGTGGTCGGAACTAACTGGCACGAACGGCCTCAAGCGCTTGGAGCGGCTTGTGAATCCCCGCGCCAGCACGCCGGATTTACCTTAGGTCAAATCGAATATAATAGGGGCATAATTTTGGAGCAAATTCTTGTCTCAACCCCTTCCTGATCACGATGTTTCCCCCGGCAAGCTTTCACGCTGTCAAATTTCCGGATCGGAAAATCTCGAGCTGGTCATAGACCTCGACTGCCAGCCACTTTGCGACTCGCTGTTGACAAAGGATCAGCTCCATCAACCCGAGACCTTCTACCCCCTTCGCCTTTATGCCTGCCCGGAGTCGGGACTTGCGCAACTAGACTACGTGGTAGATGGCAGTGTCGTTTACCACCCCGAGTACCCTTACCGGAGCGGGATCACCAAGGAACTGGCGGTATATCAGCGCGCCTTCGCCACAGGGGTTGTCGAAGAGCTTGGCGTCCCAAAGGGTTCGCTTTGCGTCGATATCGGTTCGAACGACGGTACGCTGCTGACCGGTTTCCGCAAGCACGAAATGCGCACCCTGGGCGTGGAGCCGACCAATATCGCCCGGATTGCCCAGGCGGAAAACGGCATCGAAACCATCCAGAGTTTTTTTACGGAAAAACTCGCCAAGGAAATCGCCCGCGACTACGACAAGGCCAAGGTAATCACCACCACCAACGTCTTTGCGCACATGGCACCCCTTGGCGAAGTAATGCGCGGCATCAACCAGTTGCTCGACGATGACGGGGTTTTCATCACGGAAAGCCATTACCTTCTGGATGTCATCGAGAAAACGCAGTTCGACACGGTCTATCACGAGCACATCCGCACCTACAGCTTGAAGTCGCTGGTGACGCTGTTCGCCTACTACAATATGGAAGTGTTCGATGTGCGCAGGGCCGACCGTTACGGCGGCAATATCCGCGCCTATGCCGCCAAGAAAGGCACCCGGACGATCCTAAAGGCAGTGGGCGATCTTCTCGCTCTTGAAGTCGAAAAAGGCTTGTTCAAATCCCAGACTTACGCCGACTTCAGAACGAGGGTGACCGATTCCAGAGATCGCCTGATGAGCCTTGCCTACAAGGCAAATCGCGAAGGCAAGCAATTTGTCGGCAATTCCTGCCCCGGCCGCGCCGTGACCCTGCTTAATCACTACGGCATGACCCGCGACCTGATGCCTTATCTGGCGGAGCAGCCGACGTCACTGAAACTGGGCATGTTCCTGCCCGGCAAGCACATCCCCGTGGTCAACAATCAACGCCTGATCGACGAGCAGCCGGAATACGTTGTGCTGCTCGCCTGGCATTATGCACAACCGATCGCGGAGCAACTCCGTGCGCGAGGGTCGAAATCAACCTTTATAACGCCCCTGCCTGAAGTCAAGGTTCTGGAAGTTTAGCTTCCACCGGCCGCCACGCCCCGAGCGCCGCAATGTCCTCTTCCCGGCTGCCACTGATATCGATAGTCATCCCGGTCTTCAACGAGGAAAAAAACGTCGCCCTCGTATATCGAGCCGTCTCGAAAGTCTTTTCGGGACTCGGTGGAAAATATGCGGTCGAGTACGTATTTACGGACAATCACAGCGCGGACGGGACATTTTCCGAGTTGCAGCTGCTAGCCGCTCAAGATGGGAATGTCCGGGTAATCCGTTTCAACCGTAACTACGGATTTCAGCGCTCACTGATGACAGCTTATCGGCTTGCGTCGGGTGATGCGGCAATCCAAATCGACTGCGATCTGCAGGATCCGCCCGAACTTATCCCGGAATTTTTGGAGTTGTGGGCAACGGGGCATGACGTGGTGGTGGGCTTGCGCCGCTACCGCGAGGAGTCGCCGTTGCTAACCTGGGCGCGTCGCGCGTTCTACGTGCTGTTGGATAAAATCTCAGACGACAGGCTTACACCGAATGCCGGCGATTTCAGGCTTGTCGACCGCAAAGTCCTCGACCAGCTAAGGCAACTCAACCACCTCAACCCCTATGTGCGTGGCCTTATTTCGTCGTTGGCGGCAAATGAAACCGGCATCGCCTACGACCGTCGAAGCCGCCAGCACGATCAGAGCAAGTTTCCCGTCCAGCGTCTGTTTGGATTTGCCTTGGACGGCATCATTGCCCACTCGGTGCTGCCACTTAAGCTCGCAGCCTACTTCGGCGTGCTGGCCTCCATGCTGACCTGCTTGCTAAGCGGTTATTACATCTTCAGTGCGATCGCTTTTGGCGCGGATTGGCCCAGGGGATTTGCGACAACCACTGTTCTTTTGCTGTTCGGCGTAGGACTCAACGGTATTTTCATGGGCATCCTGGGCGAATACATCGGCCGGATTTACCAGCAAGTGCATCAGCGACCGCTAACGGTCATAGAGCAGGCTATCAATTTCCCTGAATCCAAGCGGGTCGCCTGACGGCGGCGTTCAGGTGCGGCACGCACCTCGTGCATTGGAGGGCTATTCACTGCGGCGGCATCGGACTATGTCGTTCCTCCCGGGGTCGTTGATATCGCGCAGCACCAGAACGGTATGCAAATTTCTTTCGCTCGCCAACTTACACAACTCTTCGCGACCAAGCTCCCGAGTGCGAATGGCATCTTCGCGTCCCTCTTGCCCCCATATCTGGCCCTTGCACCGCGGATGGACGGGCGGCCCTCCCAGAATCAGCGGGAGACCGGTGACGGCCTGGACGAAATACATTTCCACACAACCGTCTCGCGGCAGCGGCGGGACAAATGTCGGCGGGAAAGGTGCGACTTCGAACTTTTGCCTCCAGCGTTCGTACTGCTCCGGCGAAACGAACACCGCCTTGCCGTCACGTCCATCGGCAAGAAGGCCCGAGGCTAGCGAAAGAAGCCTGCCTCCGGGTGTGTGTTCGAGTTCTTGACGCAGGCGCGCATCAAAAAGGCTGCCATCCAGGACATTCGCCAGCCATCGCCGCAAGAACGTCCGATCCAGCGACGCATATAACGCTGTTTCGTCCGGCTTTAGCGCAAAGACCAATGTGCGAGCGGTCGAGATTGTGCTGTTCAGGTCAAATGCAGCCTTCAAGATTTGAATGCCTAGCAGGCCCGCAATAGCGACCGCGACCAATGCGCCGGGGAATACGCCAAAGCGCCGGAATCTCGCCAAACCACCGCCTTCACAAGCTTCCGCCGCTCGTATCGCGATGAAGATCATTGCAAACCATTGCGCCGGCTGAAGGAAGTATCAGCCCTCTTCGCCACCCAGGTAGATCCCCGTAGCGGCAGCACCGACCACGGTGATAACACCAAGCACCATGAAATCGCTGACTCCGGATGCGCAGACTCCATCACCGGACTCCTTTGCACGGCGTGACGAACGCAGGCAAAACAACGCCAGCACAACCGTCGCCAGCACACTCGCCGTTAAAAACGGATGGTCGCGGTAGTATCGGAACCATTGCAAGGGAACTGCGTGCAAGTGGTTTTTTGACCGCCCCAAAAGCGCGTTTAGCAGATTGTCCCAGTCCTGCATCGAGACGCTCAGCAAAAGCGACAACACCGCCGCCAGCGCCACCAGCATCCCTGCGGATCTCCAGGAAACTCGCCACCTGTACAAGGCTGCGACGGCCAGCAATGCCGCCCATAAAAAGCCCGTCGATACTTTTGCAAGGGTGATCGGGACCAAGAGCAAAACCGCGCATAGCCATAGGGCCGGAGCCGGCACCGGCACCGCTTGTTCTGGACTTACAAGGAGAAACATCAGCGGCACGGACAATACCAATGCCACTAATGCGATCCCATAGCTCTCGCTCTGGTAGTAAGAGGGAAGCGTAAGCCGATCGATCGCAATCCACAGCAACACCACAAAACAATAGAACCGGATCGCTTTGTTTGCCGCAAGCCTCGACGCGACAAAAGCGAAGACGCCAAACATCAGCATGGGCATCACGATCACCATGTATCCGAGAGGATAGGAAAGCAGCGGTGATGAATTACCCAGCCGGCCCAGCGAGGCAAACCAGAAATGCGATCCGAAGTGGTAACGCTCGGGCAGACCCAACCCATCGAGCCCCGTGGTGACGATGCCGAAATGTTGAATCAGTTGCGCGATCGCCGCATGGTAGTAAGCGCTGGCAGTCAGCCAGCCAAGTTGGGCAAATTCCGGACCAAATAGATTCACCCCGCCTTGAAGCGACTGCAACGTTGCGACAAAATATGCGGCCATCAGCGGCGGCAAAAGCAGCACGACGAAAAGCTCGAACTGATCCAGTCGGACATATCGCATCGCCCGAGAAAATCCGGCCAGGGCCAGAACCGGGTACAGAAGAAAAAAACCTGCCGGAAGGAAGTAGACACAAACGGGGCTCATAACCACAAATAGCGCCGCCATCGAACCGATCGCCGGGCCGGCAGTTTTCGCGAGCAAGCGCACCGGGAGCAGAAACGGTGCGAATGCCCCGGCGAAAACGATAGACACGCACAGCGCAGCCAGAATGCTCGACGGCTCAAGCCCGTGGCGGGCGAGCAAAAATAACAACGCGGCATACAAGCCGGTCAGTGCCGCAATCAGCCCTGCAACTGCTAACGCAGAAAACAACTGTCTTTCGTCGGCTAAACCGGGATGACGAAGCATTTCAAATACTCCCGCAATTTTGTTTCCTGAACGGCGGATTTTATCCTACAGGTCGACACTCGAGCGATATCAGAGGCGAATCGTCCGGCACAAGAGATGGGCGCAATGACCTGCAACATGTAGCGACAAGTAGCACCCCTTTCGGCCGCAATGTGAACCGGACGGCGATGGCATCTCGCGTCCCCGCATTCCGCCGACCCGACACCCCCGTATCGTCAGCTATCACGCCCAAATCAAGCTCAATTCAAGGTAATGCAGTAAAATTGGCATATTTACAATCGAAATCAACAAGTTCCCAGGTTCTGCGTTGGTATTCGCAACTTTGCCGGACACCGCTCTTTTTCTGCAAAGCGCAAATGCGCTATATAGCCGGTTAGCCTCATATCGACACATTTTAGGAAAGCGCTTTTAGAAAGCATCCAATGAAAGTCATCATCCTTTGCGGCGGGTATGGCACACGCATCCGCGATGTCGCAGACAACATTCCCAAGCCGATGATCAGCATCGGTCGGTTTCCGATCCTGTGGCACATCATGAAGTACTACGCCCATTTCGGACATCACGATTTTGTACTCTGCCTCGGCTACAAGGCCCACACAATCAAGGATTTCTTCCTCAATTACGAAGCTCATATCAAGGACTTCACGATTGAACTTGGCAATACGGAAAAACTGCACTTTCACACCGACCACTCTGAATCGGACTGGCGGGTAACACTGGCGGATACCGGCCTCAATGCTATGACCGGGGCGCGAATCAAACGCATCCAGAAATATATCGGTGACGACGAACATTTCATGCTCACTTACGGGGACGGTGTCGGTGATATCGACGTAGAGAAACTGATTAAATTCCACATGGCGCATGGCAAGTTGCTCACCGTCACAGGCGTGCGTCCGCCCGGCCGCTTTGGCGAGTTGCTGAGCGGGCCGGCGGGGCAGATCACCGAATTCAATGAAAAACCGCAGGCTGCGGGAGGCCGCATATCCGGGGGGTATTTCGTATGCAGTCGCCGACTGTTCGACTATATCGACGACCGCGAGGATATTGTGTTCGAAACCGCCCCGATGAACCGCCTCGTTGCGGAAGGCCAGATGATGATGTTCGAGCACGACGGCTTCTGGCAACCGATGGATACCAACCGGGAATACCAACTGCTCAATAATCTTTTCGACAGCGGCAAGGCGCCTTGGGTCAAATGGTGAACAGCGATACCCTGCGGTCGGTCTATTCGGGCAAGCGTGTTGTCGTTACCGGCCATACCGGATTCAAGGGCTCCTGGTTGTGCGTCGCCCTCAAGGAGCTTGGCGCCGACGTGCTAGGCTATGCGCTTCCGCCAGAACAGGAAAACAGCCATTTCTCGGCGCTCGGGCTCGAAAAGCTGGTTCACCACGTCGTCGGTGACATCCTTGATCTTCCCAAACTCGCCAAGGTTGTGAAGGATTTTCAGCCCGAGTTTATATTCCACCTCGCGGCGCAGGCACTGGTCCGACTATCCTATGAGCAGCCCAAACTCACCTTTGACACCAACGTAGCGGGCTCGGTAAACGTGCTCGAAGCCGTTCGCTCATGTGCATCGGTCAGATCGGTCATCTATGTCACATCCGACAAATGTTATCTCAACCGCGAATGGGAATGGGGTTACAGGGAGATTGACCGTTTGGGGGGGCGCGACCCATACAGCTCCTCCAAGGCGGCAGCGGAGTTGGTGTTTTCTGCCTACCAGGAATCCTATTTCAATCATCGCGCTGATTTTGGCGCTGCCAGCGTGCGCGCCGGAAACGTTATCGGGGGTGGCGATTGGGCCAAAGACCGGATCGTTCCCGATTGCATCCGGTCACTGATGAGGAAGGAGCCAATCCTGCTCCGGCATCCGAGTTCCACGCGGCCATGGCAGCATGTGCTCGAGCCGCTATCCGGCTACCTGCTGCTGGCGGCAAATCTGTACGAAGACCCCAAGCGCTTTACTGGTGCATGGAATTTCGGCCCTGAACACCGCGATATCCGCACCGTGCGGGAGCTAACGGAACGCATTATTAAGGAATGGGGCACCGGCAAACTCGAGATCGGGCAATCCGACCCTGATTACCATGAAGCCCGCCTCCTGCACCTTAATTGCGACAAGGCGATTCAAGAATTGAAATGGCGGCCCCGTTGGGATTTCGATCAAACCGTGCAAGAGACAACGGACTGGTATCGTTCCGTCACGAGCGGCACGCCGGCCATAGATGTTTCAAAGCGGCAGATCCACGCGTACATGGAGCCCCACCATGATTAACGACGTCGTAATTACCCCTTTGCGGCAGATCTGTGACGAGCGCGGCAAGGTGATGAAGATGATCTCGCGTACAGACGCCGTTTTTCGGGAGTTTGGCGAGGTTTATTTTTCCGTCGCTTACCCGAACGTCATCAAGGGCTGGCACATCCACAAGCGCATGACGCTCAACTATGCAGTTCCAGTCGGGCATATCAAATTTGTACTGTATGACGACAGGCAGGACAGTTCAACTCGCGGCGAGATTCAGGAAATATTCCTCGGTCCGGACAATTATTGCCTGGTTACCGTGCCACCGCTGATCTGGAACGGTTTCAAATGTATCGGTAGCGAGGCCGCAATGGTAGCCAATTGCGCGAACATTTCGCACGACCCGCATGAGTCGGACAAGCGGGACCCTTTCGACAAAACGTTCCCCTACGACTGGGCGCTTAAGCACGGATGAAGCGGCGCGTGCTCATCACCGGCGGATTCGGGTATGTGGGCGGCCGGGTGGCACAGCTACTGGCAAAACGCGATGACCTGCAAGTTTTTCTGGGCACGCGCATGCTCGCGCAATCCCCACCTTGGCTACTTTCAGCAAAGACCGTCCTGACCGATTGGGCGTCCGGCGCAAGTCTGGACGCGGCGTGCGCCGGAATAGACACGGTTTTGCATCTGGCGGCAATGAACGAAAACGATTGCGCAGCCGATCCTCCTGCGGCGCTCCTTGCAAACGGAGTTGCTACTAGTCGTCTTCTTCAGTCCGCCATCGCAGCGAACGTTTCGCGGTTTATCTACCTTTCGACCGCACACGTTTATGGATCGGCCCTCGCCGGTTTGGTCACCGAGCGCACGCTCCCCCGCCCGCTGCATCCCTACGCGACCAGTCACAGGGCCGGCGAGGATTGCGTGCTGGCCGCTCACGATACGAACCGGATCGCCGGCTGCGTAATCCGGTTGTCCAACGGATTCGGCGCGCCAGCGCACCCGGGAGTGAACAGATGGACGCTCCTCGTCAACAATCTATGCCGGCAAGCAGCGCAACAGCAACGCTTGGTGCTTCGTTCCGCGGGCCTGCAAATAAGGGATTTTGTGACGCTACACGACACCGCGCGCGCGCTGTCGCATGTAATTGATCTGAACACCAAGAATCTCGGCGACGGACTTTTCAATGTTGGGGGCGAGTGTTCAATGCGAATCATCGATATCGCCCATGAAATCGCCGATCGCTGCGCCGCGGTGCTTGGATTTGTCCCCGAACTACAGCGTCCGCATGGCGATGACACGAAGTCGGGACAATCCTATGAGTACGATATAAAAAAAATAAAAGCTACAGGCTTTTCGCCAGAAGGCAGCCGTCAGACGGAAATCGACAATACCTTGCGCCTGTGTCAGATGGCTTTCGGCGCAACGCCGTGAACGCCGCAATCGTAAATTTCAGACGTCACGTCCCTCCGGACGGCGAACCCGTACCACGGCAACCATCCCCGGGAGAATCCATAAAAATCACTTATATTGCACCCTCGGCTAAACACCGGACTCCGGTATCTTATGAGAAGTAAATATGAGGAAATCTCCCAATCGGGCGCTAAATGGCTCGGCAATTCCCCTTGGCAATCTCACACAGTTGATGCGGTAAACGCGATCAAACTGGTTGACGGATACATTCGGTTTTTGGACAAAATTGCAGGCATTGGCTTGGCCCAGCTAGCCAAGTCAGGCGAGGCCATTGACGTTGGCTGTGGCGCGGGTTTTATTACACGCGCATTGAAGAGCCGGGGCCTGTCCATTGTCGGATCAGAATACGATGCCTCAATCGTGGCCTTCGCGCGCTCAATGCAGCCGGATATCGAGTTCCATGAATCCGATCTATCGAGCTTCGTAGACCCGGACCGATATGCGCTGATATTTACCCGCGAGGTATATCTCTTTACCAGGGTTAACGACTTTGACCGCCAAAAAGAGGTGCTGTCAAATCTGATCGCCTCTCTGCGCCCCGGGGGCGTTCTTTTGCTCGCGGCGTCCGAACAAAGTAAACCCGATTGTCTTGATTTTTCCAGGGCAATCGCGTTTTTCCGACATGACCCCCGGGTTGCGAGTGTTACAGACAGCTATCTTGAACCGGTGTTCAAGCATCTCCGCAGTTTTGTGTTTGGATCAATCAGCTACAGATGCCTTATGCTGATCCTTGCTCCATATGTCGCCATCCAGAAATTCCGGCGAAAATGGGCGCCCAGCCTGCTCGTCGCATTCATAAAATCGGGATGATGCGTCCACGGCCAATCGCGTTCAGCGTGCGTCGGTGAATCAGATGGATGCACCGCTTGTTTCCGTGGTCATCCCGACCTACAACCACGTCCAGTTCCTGCGCGAAGCACTCGTATCCGTTATTGCGCAGACAGAACGACGCTGGGAAGCCCTGGTCATAAACAATTTTTCCGAAGACGACACCGAGATCATGGTCTCGTCGCTCGACGATACTCGTATCAAGCTGTTCAATTTTCGCAATCAAGGCATCATCGCAGCATCGCGCAATACCGGGATTCAGCGCGCACGAGGCCAATTCGTGGCGTTCCTTGACTCTGATGATCGTTGGGCCCCAGAAAAACTCCGAAGCTGCGTTCAACGGCTGCAGAATGGCGTGGATCTGGTATGTCATGCTGAACGATGGTTCGGTGAAGGCGTATCAGGGCGAGCTGTGTATTACGGTCCCTCGGAAAGGGGGCAGTTCGATTCACTTCTGTACCAGGGGAATGCCCTTTCTACCTCCGCAGTAGTCATTCGACGTGAACGTCTCCTGGAGTGTGGCGGCTTCAGTGAAGATCCGAAGATCGTAACGGCGGAGGACTACGATCTCTGGCTGCGCCTTGCGCAAGGCGGGAACCAGATCGCATTTCTTGACGAAGTACTGGGTGATTTCCGCCTGCATGCCGGTAGCCAAAGCCGCAGCATTGAGCGAAATCTCGCGGCCGAAATTGCCGTGCTTGATCGCTGCTACGCCACGTTGCCTGCGGCTGATAAAGCCGAACGTCTGCGCCGCGCACGGCGCCTTGCAATCGCCCACTACAGTGCCGGACGCAATTTTCAGAAAGCGCGTGCGCCGGGATCCGCCACCAAACACCTGATTAAAGCGTTACGCATCTACCCCTGGCTGCTCAAGCCCTGGATGGCGCTGGCATTGAACCTTCAACTCATTTTCAGACGCTAGTCCCGATGCGAAATTCTTTCAAAAGCTTGGATGTCCAGACAACAGCTTGGCGCTGCGAACTTGGGCGATGGGCATCGATTGCCGAGAAAATCCTGACGCTTATGAAGAACGCACGCCGTTTTACGAAAAGCTGCGCTGAGTCCACATGCCCGGCGCTGCCGGGATAAAGGGTAGTTGATGGCATCTAACCTATCTTCGTTAATCAACCAGGTGTATTCGCCCGGAAGCCTGCAAGGCACTGGTTTTCGTCTGGAAGATTGGGGCGCTCCGGCGCAGGTACGCTACTTCAGCTTGGGACGTCAGGCTTTTCTGGCAGCTCTGCGCCTTGCCGGCGTAGTTCGCGATGACCGTGTACTTGTTCCTGAGTTCATTTGCCGGGAAATGCTGGCTCCATTGCATTTTCTGGGTGCGACCGCGGTTTTCTATCCGGTCGCGCCCGACGGCCTCGCATCAGGCATTTCTGCTGATACGCCAGCATGCAAGGCCGTGCTGGCGATTAACTATTTTGGCTTCCCGCAAGACCTCACGCCATTTCACGATTTCTGTTCTCGCACCCGGGCGGTGCTGATTGAGGACAACGCCCACGGTCTGTTCGGACGCGATTCCGCAGGTCTTTTGCTGGGAACACGCGGCGATTTGGGTATTCTGAGCATGCGAAAATCGCTTCCCCTGCCTGACGGGGCTGCGCTGTTGATCAACAATCCTGGGTTCCTGGCGGCTGCGCCAAAGCAGCTGCCCGCGAGCGACATGGGAACCTCATATCGATTTATTGCAAAAGAGGTATTCAGACGGATTGTGCGCATAACCGGTAGCGGTCCGGTATTCGCGGCCTTGCGGCTTTTCCGCACGTTTCGAAAAGCTTGGACAGGCTTGGAGATCCCGTCTTCCGCATTTGAAAGCGAATGGGAAATGCCCGCGGCGGAAAGTCCGGACAGAAGTCTCATAAAAAATCTATCTCGAGTCGATCCGGAGTGCGAGATCGGGAGAAGGCGCAAGCTCTACGCGTTGCTTGATGAACAACTGCACGCCCTGGGCGCCACACCAATCATGCAAGCGCTTAAGCCAGGAACATCGCCATATTGCTACGCCTTCCTCGCAAGCGATGCTAATGCTCGCCTGATCACAGCCCGACTACGCGAGCTTCGGCTGAATTGTCATCTCTGGCCGGAACTTCCTGCTGAGCTTGAGGAAACAGCCCCTACTTGGCAAAAGCGGGTCTGGGTCGTGGGGTTTTTATGGTGACATGGCGGGAATGGCCAACGGATAGCCCGATTCAACACTGGGATGAGACCCTGAATCAGGCTGCGGATCAGTCAGTCTTCCAGAGCTTCAGATGGGGCGAGTACAAGCGCCAGGAAAGATGGGTGCCCTTGCGACTTGTGGCCCTTGGCAACGACGGCACCGCAGTCGCCATGGCACAGGTGCTGGTAAAACATTATGTTTTCGGCATTTGCATCTGCTGGGTACCAGGCGGGCCGGTAATCGATTTCGGGAAGAAAACACCACCACCGTCGGACATCATCGAAGCACTGCTAAATGCGCTTCAGCAGCGTTTCAAGCATCTCTATGTTCGCCTTCAACCGGGCATTGCGCACACTCCCGATCTTTCCTACGGGATGATGCGAGCGGGCCTGCAACGTCCGTCCGATAAACTGAGCAGCGGCTACACCGTGCTGAACAAGCTGGATCTGCCAGCGCCGGACTTGCTCGCAAACATGACTTCCAAGCATCGCTACTATACGAAACGGGCCCGTTCGGCCGGTCTGGCCTGGGAGATAACGCCCAGCGCTGAAGCCATCCGGACATTGGTTGAGCTGAATCTGGAGGTAGCGCACCGTACCCGGGTTAGCTGGATGGCGACCAGCGAGAAAAATGTACAGGGAATGTGTCTGGCCATGCAGAACGAATACCTGATCGTGATCGGTCGCGAGCAAGCTAAAGCCGCTTGCGCCTGTCTGGTTTTATTGTCAGGCCAGCACGCCTTCTACATGATCGCGGGAACCAGCGAATTGGGCCGCAGGTTCAGCGCGTCTTACGCGATGTTTGAGCAACTGGCGCTCGCACTGAAATCTCGTGGAATACGTGAACTGGACTTTGGCGGAATTGACCCCGTAAGCACGGGAGCACAGGGCGTCAATCACTTCAAGCTGGGCTTTGGCGGGCAAGTGAAAGAGTATCTCGGCGAATGGGAGTGGGCCAGCAATCCATTGCTGGCCCGGTCCGTCAATTTCGCGGTCAGCCGCACAATGCGCAGGTCTTAGGCTTCTCATGATCACTCTGTATCCGACCCGACCACGCGTACGAAAGTGCGGGCTACCCGCTTGGTTTGTCGGCACTAGCGGCGTCTTGGTCTCGCCGCGCGCACAAATGCCGGGTTGGAATGCGCGCCTCCAATTGCGCTCACCGGCCGCTTTTTTGACGGTCACGTGTGCTCGCTGCTTGATTGCCCCCTCGACCGTCGGCGACTTGCAAAAACGGAAGCGTGTTCAGCCGTGAGTTGGCGAAGAGTGGTGATTCGTGCCATGGCCGAAGCATCGGCGGTGACCCACTGCTTCAGTGCGGCCAGAAGCGGGTTCCGAGTCCTCATGTACCACGCAGTTGGAACACCCGCAGACCAGGATCACCAGGGTATTTACAGTATTTCGCCCGCTTTGTTCGAAAAACATATCCGCGCGCTGGCTTCCTTTAGCGAAGGCGTTGTCGATGAAATCCGGCAAAGCCGGCACGCCGCAAGCCCCCTGCGTATCGCCGTGACGTTTGACGATGGATACCGCGACAACCTCGAGCGCGCTGCCCCGATACTTCAGGAACTGGGCATTCCGTTCGCACTATTTGTCTCGACGGCATTTACCCAATCAAGCAATCGTGGTTTTTTATCTCCGGCCCAACTCCGAGATCTGGCGAAAATGCCCGGCGTCAGCATTGGCACCCACGGCGCCAGCCATTGCGCGCTGACACGATGCAATGACGCAAAACTGAACGACGAACTCGCCGGCAGCAAGCATTACCTGGAAGACCTCCTGGGGCAGGCGGTCGATACCATGTCCTACCCTTTTGGTGCTGTTGATCGACGCGTCAGGGACGCTGTCGAATCAGCGGGCTATGTGATGGGCTTTTGCAGCAGATTTGACATCAACCAGGCGGATCGCGATCCGCTGCTCCTGTGCCGGACGGATATCCTCGCCACCGATTCGGTCCGCATCCTCAAACAAAAGCTGCGCGGCCACTGGGACTGGTACAAATGGCGAAATCCGGATCCGGCAAACCAATGAATATACGAATCGCTATCGTCATACCCATCCTGAACGAGTCGGCGTCGCTGCCCGATTTATTGCTTGGCATCGACGCTCAACTACTGCAGCCCCGGGAAATTGTTTTTGTCGATGCCGGCTCAACCGACGGCAGCCAGCTGCTCATTCGCGAATGGGCACGCAATACTGCCTTCGCGGAGCGAACCGTATCCGTGCTGGAGCTGCCCGGCGGCCTGCCGGGGAGTGGGCGGAATGCCGGCGTCAGCGCCGCAAAATCCGAATGGATTGCTTTTATAGACGGCGGGATCATTCCCGAACCGGACTGGCTGGAACGGCTGGTCGCATGCGTCCGCGAACGTGGTACCAAAGCCACATTCGGGCTTTGCGATTTTGAGAGCGATGACCCATTTGGCCGGGCAATATGCGCACTCACCTACGGCTATAAATCCCGACACCCGGTATTGCCCGCATCACTTTTTCATCGCGATACGCTGGATGCCATCGGCCCATTCCGCGACGATTTGCGCGCAGCCGAGGATATATTGTGGATGCGCCGGTTCGTTGATTTGTTCGGCGCACTGCCCGTCTGTCCCGATGCACGCGTCCACTACCGCCATTTTCCAGATAACGTTGCATCGGCATTCCGGAAATGGCGGGAGAATGAGAGCAATGCGGTTCGTGCCGGGGTACGTGGCTCGCAACATGCGGCCTATTTGCTGGGACTGCCCGTGTTGCTGGCATTGCCCTTCTTCGCTCCCGTTGCAGGATTATTTCTCATACTCGTTTACCTTTTTTTGCGCGGCGTTGTCGATCCGATACGGCGTAGTGCGGTCAAATTTTGGTGGCAAGCCCGGCCCAGCGCTTTTTTCATCGCCATCGGCACTGCGGCATTGATCGATATTTCCAAATGCCTCGGCATTGCCCAGGGACTGCTTGAGCGCGCGACGCGCAAAAACAACAAACGCGAGCGAGCTCCAGGGCCGAGCCTGTCGAACGTCGATGCCGCCGTGGTCGCCGGCTTCGGTGACGAATGGACGCGAATGCCGCAGAACAGCCTTTCTGCAGGCGAACGCAACAGCATTTTCGACGAATATTTCGATGTCTTCCCGTGGCAATCACTGCCGCCGGGCTCCACCGGCGCCGATATCGGCTGTGGCAGTGGACGCTGGGCACGACTCGCCAGCGAAAAGTGCGGCGCGCTACATGTTGTCGACGCCAGCGTCGATGCCCTCGCAGTCGCGCGAGCCAATCTCTCTACCCAAACGAACGTGACATTCCATCACGCGAGCGTTGGGAAACTGCCGTTTGACGATGCCTCTTTGGATTTCGCCTACTCCCTTGGCGTACTTCATCATGTCCCCGATCATCTCGCCGCCATAAAAGAAATCGCACGAACGCTAAAGCCAGGCGCACCATTTCTTGTCTACCTATACTATGCATTTGATAACAGGCCACGCTGGTTCCGTGCGATCTGGGAAGCATCCAATGTAGTCCGACTGTTTGTATCCAGAATGCCGCACTTTCTGCGTTTCTTCATCTGTCAGTGCCTGGCCGCCGCGATATATTGGCCTCTGGCCCGTATCGGCGCATTTCTAGACAGGAAAAATTGCCTGCCGGCCGCTTGGCCGTTGGCATATTATCGCGACAAATCTTTTTACACGATGCGCACAGATGCGCTTGATCGCTTTGGCACACGCTTGGAAAAGCGTTTTACACGCAAGCAAATCGAAACGCTACTCGGACAGTCAGGCTTCAAGGAAATACGCTTTTCTGACTCACCGCCATTTTGGTGCGCCGTCGCTACACGGAACAGACATTCTTACACCGAAGTAAATGGGCGATAAGTCCTGCGGCTTACATTCAGTTGCCTTGACATTGGCGGTGCATCACCGCCAGTTAGTTGGTTCAGACCCTGAACCCAAAAAACTTGACTGCCCTGGCAAGACAGTCGACGCTGCCGCCGGACATCACTCGCTACTTTCCAGCCGGTCATACCAAATTTTTTTCCATCACCGTCCGGGCCAAATTTTCATATCTGCGTTGACTGTCCCAATTGGGACAAATGATAAAATGTCAGCCTTTTCCCTCTAGCTAGTCTCAATGAAATGGTCTGACAGCATTCAAGTTGCAAAGCGGCGTCCAATGCTGTTTGCGGGACTCGTTTTTATGCTTTACGGCATGATCGTCAGCGTTGCGATTCAGTTCCTAATCCTGCCATACGTGCTGCCAGGCATTCACGCAGGAAACGGTCTGCTTGCGGGTGGTGATTTTCCAGGATTACATGACATTGCTGCTCGCATGGCAGCAAAAATACAACGTGAAGGCTGGCTCAAGTGGGAACTGCTACCGGAGGGGCAGTCTTCCGCAGGACTCGCCAGCATAGTGTATGCACTCATTTACCCGTCCCCCTGGTCGTTAATACCGGTCAATGCAGCGTCGCACGCACTGGGCGGAGTAGCCATCATGGCGCTGGTAGTATCCGTAAGCGGCAATGTGACACTCGCCTTCATTGGCGCGCTGCTTTGCATAAGCTTTCCATCATCGTTTCAATGGGTAAGTCAGATTCAAAAAGACAGCTATTACATTACCGGGATGCTTGCAATTCTCCTGGGCTTAATCACATTGCTTCGCTACACACGCCGGGAGAGTGAGGGGTCGGCTCTATGGGCCGGCCTGTTCCTGCTAGCCATCGGGGTGCTTTTTGCCGGAACGGCCAGACTGTACGCCCTGCAATTTATATGGTTTGCAGGCACGCTGGCTGTTTTAGCGAGTCTCCCGAGTTTTATCTGCGCCTGCGCCGCAGGGAGAATATCCCGACCAAAGAGCATTACGGCATTCGTGCTTGTGGCAGCCTTTCTGGTTGCGGCAAAATTTGGTCCCAATGACAGCCGAATATCCGGTGGAATTCCTGCCGATCAAGTCGATGCTTCGACCCTACGATCAGAATCGGCGTCAGGAAATCTGGCTGCGCGAACGGCGGCGGATATATGGAAGCGGACTCGGGTATTGCCACTGGTAATTGACAACCAGTTCTACCGCTTGAGCACCGCCCGTCTAGGATGGATGGGTCAATCGTATGCATCAGCAGGGAGCATGATTGACAATGATGTCAGGTTCTCAAGCGTCATGCAAATGCTACTCTATCTGCCTCGCGCCCTGCAGATAGGTTTTCTTGCGCCATTCCCAGTGCATTGGGTTGGCGAAGGAGCAACGCCAGGCGGAAGCATGATGCGACGCATAACAGGGCTGGAAATGATTATTTTGTATCCGCTGCTTCTGGTCGGACTGCCGCTCGCCGCTTGGCGCTGGCGGAAACGAAGTGAATTCTGGGCCGTGCTTGTGTTCTGCACGTCGTTTATTCTTATTTATTCTTACGCCATCCCCAACCTTGGATCTCTTTACCGAATGCGCTATGGATTTTTGATGACACTCGCTGCGATAGGATTTGCGGCGCTATGCTTAAGTTTGCAAGACATCAAGAAGTCGTGGGGAAATAGCAATCTATAAGCGCTCATATGAATAACTGCCGTTTTTGCGACACCCCCCTGCGCCACCGTTTTTGCGACCTCGGCCTGAGCCCACTGTCCAATGCTTTCATCCGCAAAGCAGATCTGGGCCGCATGGAACCTTTTTATCCCCTCCAGGCCGATGTCTGCGAACAATG
>ENA-ORBV01001505-ORBV01001505.1-microbial-mat-metagenome-genome-assembly--contig:-NODE-1505-length-51577-cov-14.174155_pt1 | contig 51577 bp, 25 predicted proteins | sample MGYA00237777_ERZ505514 | MGnify/ENA primary metagenome ERZ505514 (study PRJEB26160, sample SAMN06269048) | microbial mat metagenome | isolation source: Oligotrophic lake microbial mat | place... | reverse complement strand
AGCGCAGTATGAAATAGCGGTGTCGCAACTGCCGCCGGGCATGTATTTTTACCGGGTGTTTTTGGAAGGGCAGCCGGCAGGGAGCGGGAAAGTGAGTGTGGTGCGGTAGCGCTGTACCGCCGAACTCCGATTCGGCGGATGAATCAAAGTGTTTAATGCGGGTGAAGCCCGCAAAATAGGACACGCGACTTATCCTGTCCCATAAAATTCCCGAAGGGAAGACATAATTATAGAAACGATGACAATTGGGGGTTAAACCCCGAAGGGGTGAAATCATGACACCCCTTCGGGGTTTTGACCGAACATTTCGTGCCTTTTTTCTATAATCCTATCACCCCTTTCGGGGTTTTTATTTTATAGGACAGGATAAGCCGCGAGCAGGTATAAAACAAAAATACCGGCAAGGATCGGAATCGCGGTTCAGTTGGGCAGTTTTTTGAGAAAAGAATCCGGATTGGTCACCCAAAAGTAAACGCATAGCCTACACAAACGGTAAGCGCCAGCGAAAGCAACAGACTTTTGTAAGCCATGTGAAAATCGCATTAATTGATGAAAATATGATCGAATCCGACTAAAAGTATAGGCGAGGCAGGAGCAGTGCAAAAGCGGACGAGCATCTGGGGCAAATGGATGCGTAAGTGGGAAGTCGTCCTACGGTTTCAATTCCGTAGGACGACCAAAAACGCTGAACGGGCGTTCAACGGGACTAATCCACCTCCACCCGAATCCCTTCCGAATGGCTGCTAAATTCCGGCGCATACATACACTGAATGCTGGTAATGCCATTCGAAAAATTGCCTTTATGCGTGGCTCGAACCGCGTATTCAAAGACGTAAGTTCCTTTATACAATTGGTCGAAAAAGAAATTGGTCGCGGCGTCGCGGGTGCTTTCATAATAGCCCAATCCGCCTTGCCATTTATAGCTGCTCAGCACATTCAACGGCTCGAAACTGCTGGCGCGCATGTCCTTCATGTGGACGTATTCCATGTCGCGGTCTACCCGCAGTTCCAAACGAACCACGACTTTATCTCCCGGGTGCAATTCCGTTTTGTCGCCAATAGGCCGGAGTACCGGACCTGTGTCGGAGGCTTCTTCCCGGAAAAGCTGTTTCTTCAATTGCAGCGGCGTTTCTTCAAACGTCTTGATTTTGTCCAAGTTTTCAAAATACTGCCAATACAAGCCGCCCCAAGCAACCGTTTTATTCGGATTCTCCACTTTTACTTTTGCCCAATCCTTGCTGACTGCATCGCCGTCCCAGTTGGTGCGGAAGTAGCCAGTGCCAGCTTCTGCGGTTTGCTGTGCTGCCGCAATGGCATCGGTATAAGCTTTTTTCTTTTTCACATTGGGGAAACTGACCTTCACCGGCGTGTCTTCCGTGAGCCAGTTGGCTCCATTGGCTAACAGGACGTAAACCGCAGCGGCAGTCGCTTTCGTCGTTTTCCAGTGGTTGGTCTGCTTGTTTTTGAGCAACCAAATTTTGAGTTCTTCCACCATGGCTTCATCCTCTGCAACTTCTGCAAAAGCTTCTATGAGCAAAGCATGCGTTTCAATCGGAAGCTGGTTCCAGAAATACCCGCGGGGGTAGTTCCAGTACATGCCCATTTCGTCGTTTTTCAACGCGCGTTCTTTCAGCGAACGCATGATGCGCAGGGCTGTCTCTTTTTTATCATAGCGGCGCAGGGCTAAAGCCAGTAAACCTTGTTCGTACAAACCTTTTCCGGTCCAGAATTTTTCAGCCTGACCCAGATAATATTCATGGATTTTGGCCAATTCAACATCCGCAAACGTTTGCTCTTTGAAGAAGGATCGGGCGTAGAGGTAGTGAATGATCATGCCATTCAGGTGGTCGTCTTCAAATTTTGTGCGCTCGGCGCGGACATTTTTTTCAAGTTCCCGGTATTCTTCCAGCAACTCTAAGTCTATAAACCGGATTGCTTTTTCCGAAATCTCTTTCGCCTGTGCACTTTTCAAGCCATTGCCCACGCCTAATTTGCCTAAATGCCCCAGTCCTTCAACGATGTACTGCGTGATGTACCAGCTTTCGCGGCCACCTGCAAACCAGGCAAAACCGCCGTTTCCGGCTTGCCGTTCCGCCAATTGAGCCAACGCGCGCGTTTTTTCATCGGCCATGCGGTTGAGGTCGAACAACAAACCGATATGCTGCCTTTGCTGCGCTTCGCTTTGCGCCTCCAGCACCCACGGCGTTTCTTCCAGCAAGGCGCTTTTCAAATCCTGATTTTTTGTCAGGTTGCTTTCGAGCGCATCCGTGTTTTTCCAGGCGTCAAAAACATTTTTGATTTTAGGATGGCGGTTGGCTGCGGCGCTCGCTAAGGAATTTGCATAAAACCGATTGAAAATCTGCTCGGTACATTCATACGGATACTCCATGAGGTAAGACAGGGCTTTCACCGCATACCAGGCAGGGTTCGAAGTGAATTCCAGGGACAACTGATGGTGTTGCAACGTTTTGGAATCGCCTGCGTTACTCAGATTTTTCAACGTAAAGGTTTTGCTCTGCCCGCCACGTACCGGCAACGGCAAGGTTTCCGTCACCAGCATACGGTTGGTCAGCACCGGGATGGCACTTTCTTCGCCGTCGGCAAAATCGCCCGCTTCTGCCACGATGCGGTGGGTCAGTGCCATAACTTTACCGGTTGGAATTTTCAGGTTCCAGGCCAAGCGCGCCGATTGTCCGGCTTCCGTTGAAAAATCAACCGTATTGTTCTGATTGCCCAGCAACTGATCCACCGGCTGCATCGAAACTGCGTCGAACAGCAGCAGGCGCGCTTTGCCTTTCAGGGGCTTATCAGTAAGATTGGTCACTTTAGCCGTCCACTCGATCTGGTCGCCCTCGCGCACAAAACGCGGCGCATTCGGCAGCACCATCAATTCTTTCTGCGTCACAATTTCTTTGCTGCTCAAGCCAAATTGCAGGGATTTGGTATGGGCAAATGCCATGAATTTCCAGCGGGTCAGCGCTTCGTTCATAGTGAATTTGACTAGGATATTGCCTTCTGCGTCGGTATTCAACTGCGGGAAGAAAAAGACGGTTTCTTTCAGGTTGGTGCGAACCGATGGCGGTGGCGGTGGCGGAACGTTTTCTTTTTTGCTTGTTACTTCAGCGTCCATTATAGCGTCTGCCTCTCCCGGAGGTGGCGGAGGTGGCGCCCCTGGCTGGCCTTCCGGCGCTGCCATGGTTATCATTTTCATTGATTGGTCCATCTCACGGGCGTCCATCGCTCCCGCTGAATTTTTGTACATGCGGGGATTGCCCCGGTAGTACCCCCCGCCTATCCAACCAAACCAATTAAGCTGGCGATAGGTGCGTATTGGGGTGTCTGTGTCTTCATTACGGGTTCGGTTCCAAGGCAGGCTGTAAGAATCGCCAGCCCGGAAATCGTTGCCGTACCAATAAACCCGGTTGTAGTTGTAGGGATAAAACGAGGCCGACCAACTGTGGGGAGCTAAAGCATCTAAGGACGCATCGTACATCGCTGCAACCATTTCTGCCGCAATACTTTCTTTTTTAGGCCCGCTGATTTTCAGTTGCCATTCTTCCTCCTGGCCGGGGCGCAGTTTGTCGCGAAACGTCTGGTAGCTAATGGTTAGGTCTTTATTGCTCCAGGGCACCGAAATGACGCCGGAGTAGGTATAGAAGCGATTCTGGTAAATGAACGTCGCTAAATAAGGCAAGTTACCGCGATCCTGCTCAGTAATGGCCTGCAATTCTTCTTTCCACTTTGCCAACTTCACCCAGCGCGCAATCACCTCGCCTTTCCCGTTTTGAATTTCCAGTCGCACATTAAGCGGGGTGGCTAAACCGCTGATCAGGTTCAGTTGCGCTTCTTCGCCGGGTTCGTATTGCGGTTTGCCTGTCTCGTGCCGGAACAACACATCCGGGGACACCTGCTTAGCTTTGCGATCAAATAACTCGTAGTAAACTTTGGATTCCACGGGCTGTCCGGAAGGATCCGTAACAAAAACCGTGGCGACATAATACCCGATTGCCCAGGCGCTCATGTCCACACGCACAGAGTCTGAAACACCGGTGTCGAGGTCGCCGGCATAAACTTGCTCTTTTACGGCCCAGCTTTCCTTTTCGTCTTCTTTTTTATAGGCAATATTGGGAAAACTGCTTTTAAACAAGGCTTCGGTGAGGGTGTACTGATCAGGCTTTTCCCAATAGCGGCTCCGGTAGTATTGAGCCGGACTGTCTAAGCGCTGGATCGTAATTTTTCCTTTCACAGCTACCTTCTGTCCGTCTAAATTATTGGTAACCAACACCAGAGGCGGCGCTTGCGTGCGGTCAAACGCTTCCGGAATTTGAATGCCCGCGGTCAGGCTCAGGTAGCCTAACTCCACCGAACGTTCGGCACTGTGGGTTTCTCCGTTGATGTCAATCACATCGGCATAGACCGTGTAATGGAAACTCGGGCGGTCTTTTTTATCCGTTGACGGGTCAGGTAAAGCCGTAAATTCGACTGTAAATTTGCCGTTAGCGTCCGTGGTTGTTTCACCGTTGGCAATTTCCATTGTTTCGCCGTATCTGGGCGGATAAATGCTGCGGCCTTTCCACCAGGGCCACCAGGGGTAGCGCACTTCGCGCACTACGCGGTAACGCACCTGGGCACCGTCAACATTACTGCCGGCGTAGGTCTGGGCGGCGCCTTTGACCGTTATTTTATCGCCCAATTTTGGCGCGCCTTCCACCGGGTCAATTTTCACTTCAAATTTGGGGCGTTTGTATTCTTCCACGCGCAATCCCGCATAGCCATTCAGGCTCGACTGGATGCTCATAGCTCCCATTAGACCGGTTCGCGGCGCAATGAAATTGCCGTTTACACTGCCGTATTGGTTGCTCGTCAATTCCAATTTCGCAACTTCCTGTTGGTTAGCATCGAAAAAACTAACAATCACTTTCTGGTTGGCCCAGATGGATGGAATGCCGTCTTTGTCTTTTTGCAGTAAAATGGCTTTGAAATAAATGGTCTGGCCAGGCCGGTAAATCGAGCGATCGAGGAAAAAATGGGTCAATACGCTCGACTGTGAATACGGTGGGTAGGTGTAATCGGAGAAGCGGTCGTTGACCCATAAGATGTCCTTCCCTTTGCTCAGCTTCACCATAAACTCCTTGTTGCGTTGGCTCGGCACAATGCGGCCGTCTTTATCGCTATAAGCCGTATCTATTTTTTTCCAGGCGCCCGTTCTGCCACGACGCTCGTAATCATAGCTATAAAACTCAGCCATGACGCCCTCTAATGGTGCGCCCAGCATCCGATCCGTTGCCAAAATCAGCAGGCTCCCGTTTTGGTCATTCCTGCGAATGCCCGCAATGTTGGAAACCTGAAACAACGCATAAACAGCCGCTTTTTTGCCTTTCTCAAACTTTTCGTCTTCCGCAGCCAAAACCGCATAGTAGCCAAAAGGCAACTTTGAAATGATGGTTTCCGTCGTATGCTCGCGGTAATCATCGGTTCCCGGAAGGACGAGCGACCAGGAAGCAATGGCTTTTCTTTTCGTGAAAGCGGGTGCTTCTTCGCTGTAACCATTGCGGGTGTGGGCGGCTTCAATGTCTGATTCTTCCAGACGAACCACTTTGAAATACAACTTGCCAACGTTCCGGTAATTGACCTTCATCAAAGAAGGCTGGTCCGGCAAATTGACCAATTCAACATGAAGGCTAAAGTCTCTTTCCAGAATATTGGCCAACAACACTTTACAATGTTTTGCGCCATAAGCGTCGGGGAAACGGCGAATGGCTTCTTCGCAAAGTTCTTTTGCCGTTTTCAGGTTGTCGCGATTCGCCTCCTGGCCGGTTTCATACGGTTGTTGCAGGTACCATGAAGCCATAGCGTGCAAAATTTCCGTATAAGCCGGCGAAGCTGAATACCTCACCTTCATCCGGTTAAGTGCAGCGAGGTAAAGCGACTCTTTGTCGGGAACGGCAGATTTTTCGAGTAAAAATTGGAGGCGTTTCAAATCTACATCTATCAACGCGGCGGGGTCTGCGTCGGCCAAATGGCGACGAATCAAATCCTGCAACAGCAACAGGGTTTTTAGCTGGTAGCTATCCTGGTCTTTTGTCTCGAATTTCAAAGTAATAAACACCGAAGCGTCGCCAAATACTTCGGGCTGGTTGATGTAAAATTTATAGGACGGCGCTGGCAGGTAAGAACGGTCGTTGCTGAAATGATCAATGACCCGGTGCGCCAGGAAGTCATACAAGGTGGGCCGGAGCGCTTCGTCCAAATTCCCTTCCGTCATAACGGCGTTGAAGGTTTTGATGGAAATTCCGGCAAGGCGTTCGTCTTGCAGCGACAGGTAATAATATTTGGAGGCCGTTTCCATAAACTGGGTCGCACTCCAGGTTTCGAGGTCGTTATTGTCGAACCCAGCCGTTTGGGTGCGTTGTGCAATCATCCAGTAGTTCTCCGTTAAATACTGGCTGTACAACTCGCCAAGCATGGAGTACAACACTTGTTTAACCGGAAAATCGGATTGTTCAACCTCCGCTTCCAGCCGCTGGATGGCTTTTACCTGCCCCTTTTCTTCAAGTTGGCTTTTGAATTTTTCGCGGTAGATGACCGCTTTCACCAACTGGCCAGGCTCGTTCTCTTTTTTGAGGCGGCTGTACAATTCTTCTACTTTAGCCAGCGCGCTTTGGGGCAATCCCTGCCCCTCAAGGGAGTCTATCACCTTCCATTCCGCTTCATAGCGTTGAGACATAGTTGTTTGTGATTTTGCCTGTTGAGGGCCTACCCAGATGCAAAGGGAAAGCACCAATAAACCCAAAATGGGGAATTTGCTCATAAGTTTATTTTTAGTCATGCCGATCACTCGGAATGAGCGAATAGGAAAGCAATAATTAGCTTGATTTTCAGCGTAGTATGACGTTTTTTCCGTCATTGGCAAGGTGTCGGCTCTCATTCGTAATATTATGCGAATTTATAACTGTAAGACGTGTTAAAAAAGTATAATGGTGGGTGCATTATTGCTGCAGGGCTGTTAATGTGTAGTTAAGTTTTAAAAAAATCGGCCAATTTTCCGCTGGACGCAACTAATTCCCAAGAAGCAGGTTAATTTTGGGACAACAATCTAAAACCTACGTGAAGGAATTATCCTATCTGAATAAGTACTTTTACAAATACCGCTGGCGCCTCTTATTGGGCATCGTTTTTGTTATGGTTTCCAACTATTTCCGGGTGCTGCAACCGCAAATTGTGCGGGAGGCGTTGGACATGGTGGTGGACAACATCAGCTTCTACAAGCTGTTCAGCGGTTACGAACTGCAACCCGAAATTTACAAAAGCTTAGGCAGCAAACTATTGATGTTTGGCTTGCTCGTGCTGGTGCTCGCTGTATTAATGGGCATTTTTATGTACTTCATGCGCCAGACGATCATCGTGATGTCGAGGCTCATCGAATACGACATTCGGAAGGAAATTTTCGGAAAATACGAAAAACTGAGCCTTTCCTTCTACAAGCGGAACAACACCGGCGACCTCATGGCCCGCATCACCGAGGACGTATCCAAAATACGGATGTACCTGGGGCCGGCAGTTTTGTACGGCATCAACCTGATTTCCCTTTTTGTGCTGGCCGTTTATGCGATGGTGCAGGTTAACCTGGAGCTTACGCTGTACTGCCTTGCTCCCCTGCCCTTTTTGTCCATTTCGATCTATTACATCAGCATCAATACAAGCAAACGCAGCGAACGCATCCAAAAGCAATTAGCTGCGCTCAATAGCATTTCCCAGGAAATTTATTCTGGGATCCGGGTCGTAAAATCGTATGTCCAGGAGGAACCTACGGCACGCCATTTTGCAAAAGAAAGCGAAGTGTACAAACAGACTTCGATGGCGATGGCCAAAATCAATGCGTTTTTCTACCCTATGATGCTGCTGATGATTGGTGCCAGCACGATCATTACGGTTTACGTTGGGGGCCTGCAAGTGGTGAAAGGCGTGATCACCCCCGGCAATATTGCTGAATTTGTTATTTACGTCAACATGCTCACCTGGCCCGTTACGGCTATTGGCTGGATTGCGTCCATTACGCAACAGGCTGCGGCATCGCAAAGGCGCATCAACGAGTTTTTAGACACGGAACCAGAGATTGTCAACACCGTAACCGACCCGTCGCCTTTGGAAGGCCATATTGAATTTGACAACGTGCATTTTGTCTATCCCGACACCGGCATCTCAGCGATCAACGGCATCAACTTTGAACTGAACCCCGGCCAAAAAATGGCCATTATCGGCAGAACAGGCGCAGGTAAAACAACCATTGCCGACTTGCTGACGCGCATGTACGACGTTAGTTCCGGTGCCATTCGCATAGACGGGCGGGATGTGCGGCAACACGATTTGGACAACCTGAGGCGTCGCATTGGCTACGTGCCGCAGGATGTTTTCCTCTTTTCGGACAGCGTGGCGGGCAACATCGCTTTTGGAAACCCGGCTGCGACCCGCGCCGAAATTGAAGATTTTGCACGGCATGCCGCCGTTTACGACGAAATTATGGGCCTTTCGGAAGGCTTTGACACGGTGGTCGGCGAACGCGGCGTCACCCTTTCCGGGGGCCAAAAACAGCGCATTTCCATCGCACGCGCGCTCGTTAAAAAACCGGATATTGTAGTTTTCGACGACTGTCTTTCTGCAGTGGACACCAATACGGAAAAGCGTATCCTGAGCTACTTCACGGAGGCCTTAGGCGACAAAACTACCATTGTCATTACGCACCGCATCTACGCACTGTTGCAGTTCGATAAAATCATTGTGCTGGATCACGGAAAAATTTCCGAAGCCGGCACCCATGAGGAACTACTCGCCAACAAGGGGTATTATTACGAGCTTTATGAAAAACAAAGCATAGAGGAATCAAAACCTGTGGCGTAAACGGATATTCTTTTTTGTTTTACAAGGTGAACTTTCTACATTTGTAGTGTGATGATCGCAAAGCTGTTTGTTTCACCAAATTTTAAACGACGTGGAGAACGAGAGATTTAAGAAGTTTGAAAGCGTTTATTCCAAAAAAGTACGCGCGGGCAAGAGAAGAACCTATTTTTTTGATGTGCGGAAAACGAAAGGAGAAGACTTCTACATTACACTCACTGAAAGCACCAAGAAGTTCAACAGCGAGGAGTACGAGCGACACAAAATTTTCCTGTACAAGGAAGACTTCAACCGTTTTCTGAGTAGCCTTGAAGAAGCCATCAACCATGTGAAAACCGAGTTGATGCCGGACTACAACTACGAAGAATTCGACCATCGCGACGAAGAGGATTTCAAACACGAAGATGGCGATGCCCCCCGTTATCGCGACCGTGACAGAGGTGATAGCGACCGTGGAGATCGCGGCGGCCAAAGCGACCGGCCCATGCGCCCCCGGTTGATCATCGAAGACGCAAAAGACGAGACCGAAGACGAGCCGAAAAAACCTGACGGCGAAGAAGACGCTTCACCCAAAAGTGAAGATGATATTAGCTGGTAAGGAGGATTTTTTTCTCGCATTAGACATACTAAACAAAGGCCATTTCGGATTTTCCGAAATGGCCTTTGTTTGTATGTCCTTTTCCCCTATTTTACCCCCTCAAACCATACCCGTTTATGTCGCCATCTCCAACACCTGCGCCGCTGTGGCAACCCAGCGAAACAACAAGCGCTTCTGCCAATATTGTCCATTATCAAACCTGGCTGGAAAGCCGGCACAACTTGCATTTCACAGCCTACTCCGAACTCTGGCAGTGGTCGGTGGCTCACCCGGCCAATTTTTGGGAAAGCCTTTGGCAGTATTTTGACATCCTCCACCACACGCCTTACCGACAGGTGATGTCGGACGCGCCCATGCCGGACACGAAATGGTTTGAAGGTGCCACGCTAAACTACGCTGAGCACATTTTCAGAAACTACTCCGACGAGCGCCCGGCCATCCGGTTTGCTTCGGAAATTACGCCACTCACCACGATTAGCTGGGCTTCGCTCCGGCAAGAGGTGGCCGCGTTGAGCGCGTGGATGCGGCAACAGGGCATTGACAAAGGCGACCGGGTTGCGGCTTTTTTGCCCAATATTCCGGAAGCAACGGTAGCTTTTTTGGCCACTTGCTCCATCGGTGCCGTGTGGTCCAGTTGTTCGCCGGATTTTGGCGTCAGCAGCGTGGTAGACCGTTTTCTGCAAATTGAACCCAAACTCTTATTTGCCGTGGACGGCTATTCTTACAACGGCAAACCGCACGATAAAATTCAGGTGGTAAAGGAGTTGTGTACACAATTGCCTTCGCTAAAAAAAGTAGTACTGATCCCTTATCTCAACAGCCAGGCGGAAGCATCAGTCCTGCCGAATGCAATTTTGTGGGAGGAAGCGACGGCAGAATTGATCATCGGCCTCGAATTTGAAGCGGTGCCGTTCGACCACCCCATCTGGGTTTTGTATTCTTCCGGCACCACCGGTTTGCCCAAAGCCATTACGCACGGGCACGGCGGCATGTTGCTGGAGCACTATAAATACCTGACGTTCCACAACGACGTCCGCCCCGGTGAAAACTTCTTCTGGTTTTCCACCACCGGCTGGATGATGTGGAATTTCGTGCAAGCCTCACTGTTGGCGGGCGCTACCATGGTTTTGTACGATGGCAGCCCAGCCTACCCCGACCTAAAGGTGCTCTGGAAATTGGCCGAACAAGCGCCCATCCACCATTTCGGCACCAGTGCGCCGTTTTTGGTTTCGTGCATGAAACAACAACTTGAACCGGGAAAAACATTCGATCTGAGCGCGTTGCGATCCATTGGCTCTACCGGTTCGCCCCTGCCTCCGGAGGCTTTCGATTGGGTGTATCAACACATCAAACCAGACCTTTGGCTATGTTCGATGAGCGGCGGCACCGATGTGTGCACGGCTTTTGTAGGGGGCTGCCCTACCCTGCCGGTTTGGGCCGGCGAAATCCAATGCCGGGCCTTGGGCGCCGCCATTGAAGCCTGGGACGAAGAAGGTAATCCGTTGCTGGAAGCTGTCGGCGAAATGGTGGTCACCCAACCCATGCCCTGCATGCCAATTTATTTCTGGAACGACCCCACCCGGCAAAAATACTTAGACAGTTACTTCGAAATGTACCCAGGCATCTGGCGGCACGGCGATTGGGTAAAAATTACGGATCGGGGCACGTTGATCATTTATGGCCGTTCAGACGCCACGCTCAACCGCCACGGTGTGCGCATCGGCACCAGCGAAATTTACAGCGCCGTCAACCAGGTTAGTGAGGTACGCGATAGTCTTGTTGTCAATCTTGAACTCAGCGGCGGCAGACATTACATGCCACTTTTTGTCATCCTGGAGGAAGGCGTTTCTCTAACAGATGCCCTCAAAAAGAAAATCACCGACGCCCTGCGCAGTGCTTATTCCCCACGCCATGTGCCGGACGAGATTATTCCGGTGGAGGAAATCCCCTACACCATTAGTGGAAAAAAAATGGAAGCGCCGGTTAAGAAGATATTGATGGGCATCGCCGTGGAAAAAGCTGCGAATCGCGATTCGATGCGGAATCCGCATTCTTTGGCATTTTTTGTATCATTTGGACAGAATTTAGTCGCTTAAAAAAAATTATTATTAGACTTGTTGCGATGGGGGCGTTTGTGCGAGATGACTGCAAATTTTATTTTAGATAAGGAACATCGCAATAATAAGTTCGCGTTTTCGGCGTGGGGATTTTTCCAGCGGACAAGGCGCAAGAAGGGAGCGTAGCCAAAGCTACGTGACCGACGAAGGCAATTGCGCCGACTGAAAGCAATTGCGGGAAGTCCGGTGGGAAACGCAAGTTCGGCGTAGCCAAAAGCCACCGCCCAAATCGGGAAGTTATTATTTCGGCGTTCCTAAGGCAAAATTTGCAGTCGAATACGGGTGATTCGGCGAAAATTTTAACGCGGCATAAAATCAAATTGGGTCAACTCGCGCAAACAGTACCCCATCGCAACAAGTCTATTATTGCCGGAGAAAAAATCAATCCGAAATGAAAAAACGCCGACACCCGCACGACTATTTTTAATGTGTTTTTATCGTTCAAACATCAGGGAGAAAAAGAATACCTTCGGGATCATATTCAACTACTTTTTTATCGTTAGTAGGTTAGTATCCAGACTAAAAAGCCTCCAGTTCCCGACACACAGCATTCATCGGTAAGCCCATAATATTAGAATACGTGCCTTCGATGCGCGAAATTTTACACAGGCCAACCCATTCCTGGATGGCATAAGCGCCTGCCTTGTCATAAGGTTCGTAATGACGGATATAGTAGTCAATTTCTTCGTCGCTGAGCGGATCAACATGTACATAAGCCGTTTCCGAAAAAACGCGCACTTTTTCCTCTGATAGCAGGCAAACCCCGGTAATCACGCGGTGAACCCGCCCGGACAAGGTTCGCAACATCTGAAAAGCGCCTTCATACCCTTCCGGCTTACCGTAAATCACACCATCCAGAATGACCACGCTGTCTGAAGCGAGGATAATGCTGTTCGGCTCTAAAAATTTAAGGGCAGCGTTTGCTTTTTTATGCGCCAGAAAAGGTGCCACTTCATCCACCGGCATATCCGGCGGGTAAGTTTCTTCCACTTCTTCCACTTTGACTTCAAAAGGAATGCCTGCATGGGTCAGCAGTTGACTGCGCCGGGGCGACTTTGAAGCTAAAATGATTTTTTTTCCGGTGAATTCCATAGGTTAGAGTTCTAAAAATAAAAGCCAAAAAATGCCTCCCAGCATCATGGCTTTAATGAGCAGGCTGATCCGGCGAAACGCGCCCGGTGTGGCAGCTTTTGCCAATAAGATGCAAATAACAATAAGGATTAGGAACACAAGACCCAGCCAGGCCGCAGCCAGATCATTCATCCAGTTGGCTTTTAGTCCAACAGCCGCTACACCGATCAGAATTGCCAGCAAAAATGCTATTGCAAATGCCGCTCTCCGGGCAAATGTCATGCCCCAGACCACCGGGGCCGTTCGGTAGCCGCATATTCGGTCGCCGGGTTCGTCCTGCATATCTTTAACGATCTCGCGGAGCAAGGTAGATAAAAAAGCAAACGCCATAAAAAACAACAGGATGGATCGAAGTGCGAGGGCCGCTTGCGGGGCTGTTTCCACTAATTGCGCATAAGACTGACGTTCGGCGAACCAAAGCATACCGATCGCTCCTGCACAATAAGCTGCTACCCATATATTTCCGACCAGGGGCAGTCGTTTCAACCTGCTGGAATAGTGGTACAATCCGGCCACAAAAATTAAATAATAGATGATCAGCCCCGGCTGTCCCAACTTCATGGAAATATACAAGGCGAGTACATAGCCGGAAGCTACACAAACGAAATAGAGCCATTTGACTACAGGAATAGAAAAGGTACGTCCGGCAATGATGCGCTCCGGTCGGTTAATTTCGTCTGCTTTGATATCCAATAAATCATTAATGACATAGCCACCGGCGGTAATGAGCGCAGTAACGGCAATAAACAGGGTGGCCGTGTTAGAACCCAGGGTAAGGGGGATTTCGTGCTCAACAAATGCTTTTGCTATAAAATAGTGGTAAAGTAGCCATTGCATCAGTACAACGACACCCAGATTTGGCAACCGGATTAAGGTCAAAATTCGATTCATGGCTGTTATTCGCAAAAAACTGCTGAATTAATCCCGCCACTTACTGTGCAGCAGCATTACTTTACGGATGACATCCCGCGCGCAACCTGCCCCTCCGGCAAACGGCGAAACATACTGGGCAATTTCAAGCAATTCATGCGCAGCATCGTTGGGGCAAACAGGAAGACCCACTCTTCGCATCACAGGGTAATCCGGCAAATCGTCTCCCATATACAGGATTTCCCCTTCGTCCAGATCGTAGGCATGGATATATTCTTCGTAGGCCTCAAGTTTCTCCTGGCGATTCACGTAAATATCCTGAACCCCCAGCATTTCTAAGCGTTTACGAACGCCTTCCGAACGCCCCCCGGTGATGATGCAAACCCGGTATCCTGCTTCAACGGCGTGTTTGATGGCATAGCCGTCGCGAACATTCATGGTGCGCAACAACTGCCCGTCTTCAGTGACCAGCACTTCATTGTTGGTGAGCACACCATCTACGTCAAAAATAAAGGTATGGATGTCCCGAAATTTTTCTAACTGGTTCATGAGCAGTGCGCTATGGTGTGAAATAGAGGATTAGTCCTGGTTATCGCGCCATTCATAAACCCATTTGGCTTGAATCTGCTCCAGATGCCCTTCGTTGCAGGCTTCCCGCTTTCCTTCAAAGTTGGAAATTTCCATCACCCACTCGATGAGTTCCGTAAATCGGATCCGGTAGATCTGGCTTTCGCCAAAATCATCTCCGAACCGCTCATAAAGTTTCATCGCTATATCTTCGTGGTCTTTCCAGTCTATCGGCAAGTTGTCAATTGCTTCGAACGCCATTGCGTACTGTTATTAAGTGAATTGAAAAAAAATCAATGCTCGTGCCCGATGATGCGTGACTGATCCGGGATTTCAACCTCAATGTAGGCATCGTCTTCCAGGATAAGACACTGACACCCCAGGCGCGACTCCAAACGGGGGTTGATCGCCCGATCTATGAAGTCTTCTTCCTTTTCGGATATTTCTTCAAGCAAATCTTCTCCTTTGTGGATGTAAACGTGGCAGGTGCTACAAGCGCAAACGCCGCCGCAGTTGTGGTTGAGGTGAATATCGTGGTCTTCGGTAACTTCCAGTATGGAGTATCCGGCCTCAACATGCTCTATTGTAACCGGCGTGATGTTGGTATCCTCAAATGTAAATCGCACAGTGGCCATGCTAAGCGCTGTTTTGATGTGGGCGCAAAAGTAGCGCTATTCCGATAGGAAAACAAAATACAATTAATTTGGTTGGCGCTATTTCTGATGGGTTCTGGTAAAAAAAATGTGGATCGTTAATAGTGGATCGTTGTTTGTTGAAGTCCGTGAAATCGAAAAGCGTATTGGAACACTCTTTCACAGTCAACCCGAACCTCAACAAACAACGAACAACCAACAACTTATCTCAATAGCGTGACGTCACCCTTTTTTTCATGCACCACCTCATCAAAAGTCTTGACGACAATGCGGTAAATGTACACATCAGATGGTGCAGGTTTGCCTTTTTGGGTACCGTCCCAACCTTCGTTGTTGGTGGCTTCATAAACGACCTGACCCCATCGGTTGTAAATTTTGAATTCCACAATCTCCTTGATCAATCCTGAATGCAACAACCGGAACACGTTATTGCGGTCGTCGCCATTCGGCGTAAATGCTTTCGGCACTTTGATGACCGGAGGTACAATATTGAACAAAATGGTATCCCGGTCTATGCAACCTTCCGGAGTAGTGACCTCCACAATGTAGAGGGTGCCATTTTCAGTAGGTTGTACCACCGCCTGTTCCCCATTTGTAGAAACATAAGTTCCTCCGCTCCAGGTAATGGTCGGTGTACTGGCAGACTGATTTTCAATGACCGCAGTAAGGTTTACCTCCTGCCCAAGTGGCAACTCAAGGATGTTGACCCCCGAATCGGTAACCACAATGTTTACGGAAATATTGGGCAAAACCGTCACGTTCAGCGTATTGAACAAAGTCTGACATTCATTCCCGCTGGTGTATTCCAGGAAATAAGTGTCGGTTTGCCCAGGAATAAACGTTACGGAAGCCCCGGAAAAACTGCCGCCATTCGCTGTTGTCCACTCAAAAGTTTCCCCCGCGCTGCTTTGAGATACCGTTGCCGTCAAGGTTATCGGATTACCCAAACAGATCAGGTCGGTGGATGCGCTGACTTGCAGGGTCACCAACTGCACGACATCAATAGTAATGTCCGAAGTGACGCTACAACCTGCATTTTCAGCCACAACCGTATAGGTAGCCGTTGCATCGGGTGAAACAATCGGTGTAGGATTCGAGGTGGGAACAAATGCCGGGTCGGTAGAAGTCCACGAATAAGTCGCCGTTAGATCGGGATCAGACGCCAACTGTATATTATCACCCTCACAAATAGTTCGATTGGTACTCAAGGTAATCGTTGGCAAAGCCACAACTTCAACCTGGACGGTAGCGCCGTCAGCGCAACCCATGTTGTTGCCAATTACCGAATATATCGTCGTTACACTCGGTGTAGCTACCGGCGCCGGGCAATCGGTGCAACTCAACCCTTCAGCCGGCGTCCACGATATTTCATCCACCGGTGCGGCGAAGGCAGCTGATAATTGAACAGCCTGGCCGGCACAAATAATGGTATCCGAAGGAACAAGCGTTACAACCGGAATTTCATTGACAACAATCGAAATTTCCGCCGTCGTGCCGCAGCCTGCATTTTGCGCAACAACCGTATAAGTAGCATCGGCATCCGGTGAAACGACCGGCGTCGGATCAGTGGTAGGAACAAATGCCGGGTCGGTAGAAGTCCAGGAATAAGTAGCTGTCGGATCGGGGTTAAAAGCCAATTGTATATTATCGCCTTCGCAAATAACCCGCTGGGCATTCAGGTTAATCGCCGGCAAAGACAACACTTCAATTCTTGCAGAGGCGCTGCCGGGGCAATCCATAATTTTGCCGGTTACCGTATAAACCGTCGTTCCCAAAGGCATGGCCACCGGATTCAAACAATCGGTACAACTCAATCCTTCCGTAGGCGCCCAGCTTATTTCATCAACCGCTCTGTTGAATGACGCAGTCAACTGTACCGCCTGGCCAACACAGATAACGGTATCCGTGGGTACGACCGTAGCAATGGGAATTTCATTGACCTGGATATGCGCGATACTCGTATCCACACAAACGCCGTTCCTCGTAATCCGGGTGTAGTTAATGGTGGTGTCCGGCGTCACGACAAAATTCAAGAGCGTATCCGAGCTTTCTGAAAAAGCATCGGGCGTCCACTGGAAAGAAATGCCCATAAAATCAGATGGTTCGTAGGTTGGCGTCTTCAACACCACCGGGTTACCCTGACAAATTGTGGTATCGGAAGGCATGATGGCAAGGTTGGAGGGCAAAGAATCCACCACAATGCGGATGGTATCCGTCTTGAAACAGCCCGGAACGTTGACCCGGGCAATATAGCGTGTAAAAGTCTCCGGCGTAGCAATCACCGTATTTCCGATATTGGTGTTCAAACTACCGTTATTCGGCGTCCAGACAACTGAAGCATTGGCAGGAGTAATATTCACGCTCAGTGTCACCGATTCCCCCTGACAAATCCGGATGTCCTCAGTTTGTTGAATACTGATGGCAATTGCTGTGATGGTCACATTGAGCGATTCGGTCGCAGAACAACCGCCCCTGGTGGCCGTGAGGGTGTAGGTTCCCGGAGATTCCGGAGACGCGGTGGTATTTGGATCGGTTGGGTCTTCAATCAGAGAAGGCCCCGTCCACAGGTAAGTCACGCCCGGTTCAGGCGTTGTGTTCCCCAATACAATAGAAGAACTCTGACAAACTGCGGTATCCGAAACAACTGAAATGACTGGAAGTGCAAAAACCTCCACTAAAACGCTGTCCATTGAAGGAACAGGGCAAGTAGCGTTTAATGCACTTAGATAATAGGTTGTTGTTTGGGATGGCGTTACCACCGGGTTTGGATTTACAGACGTAAAGCCGGTAGGTGCCGATGTCCAATTATACGTCACTCCTGGCACAGCAGTCCCTCCGAGGTTAACGGTCTCCCCTTCGCAAATCTGCAAATTGTCGCTGATGTTGTATTGCGCAGCATCGGCGTTTAGCACAGTCAGGGTCATCACATCCTGTAAATCGCAACCTGCTGCATCCAAACTAATCGTTATCGGGTAAACCCCTGATTGAATCGCCGTTACGACAGGATTTGGGCAATCGGTGCAACTGAATTGTAAGCCCGCTGGCACTGTCCAGTTGTAAACGGCATTGTTATAAAATTCGCCAGCCTGCAAGGTAATTTCTTCTCCCCGGCAAACCACACGATCCGGACCGGCGTCTACATCGAAAACCTGAACGGTTACTTTTATGGTATCCGTGTAACAGACTGCCTCGATCAACGCCTGATAAGTTGTTGTTTGAGTAGGAGAAGCCACCGGCGTGAAGCAGTTGCTGCAGGAAAGCGAAGCAGCAGATGCCCCAACCCATTGAATCGAGTTCACCGAACTAATGACCTCTATCTGAACCGTTTCACCCGAACACACTGCCGTGTCGCCTGCTGCAACTTCCGGGGTAGGTGGGAATAATACGGCACCGGAAGAGGGCGACCAGTCAATTTGCATACCCGATGTGGAAATACCTTCTCCAAAGTCGTTTACCAAAATCACATACACTTCACCCTGCTGCGCGGGAATAGTGGCCACAAAATCATCTCCGCCGGCACCGGGCGTTGCCCCGCAATCATAAAAATCGGTAACGGGTGTGCCCAGTATAGGATGTATATCAGCCAAACCACTCGGATCGGCCCCGGCTGCCCAGGAACTGCGAATCGGCTGGTTGTTCGAGATAAAATTGATGATCTGTCCGGGCGTTTCGCACACTTGCTCCGGCGTGAACGGCCCCCACACATTGAAGTCAATATCAGAAGGGTCAGGACTTTCCATGATAAAGCCCAATGGCCCGTCTGCCTGAGCTTCGATGGTAAACCAATAAAAATCAGGCTCTGCCCCCAAACCCAGCCAGCAACCGCCATTGATCGCCGTCGTAACGTCAATGTCCTGGAAGCCGTCTTCAAAGGTAAAGAGCGAAGGCACGCCTTCTTCCACACAACCGTTGAGCGGATTGCACAAGGCATTGGCTAAGGAAGGGAGCAAAAGGCATACCGTTTCCTGAATTGAAATATTGAAACCCGTGCACCCGCTGGGGTTTGAAACCACAATATAATAGGTTCCCGGAGTTTCAAAATTGGCGCTGGGGATGTTCCCAGTGTTGCTTTGCGCAATACAGACGGTATTCGGATCATCCGGAAGGCCATTCAGCACCAAAACCCCCGTGCCGCCGCCGGCGCCTGAAATAACGATGCTTCCACAGATATCCCCGGGAGAATTGTATGCGTACACAAACTGCGGACCATTGATAAAGGGCACATTGTTGCAGGGTGTTTCTGCAAATGTAGCCGCACCGTTGCAGGTAGAAGCCCCATTTTGGGTAAAAGGAATGCTGTTGATCACCCCGGGGTTGTCAATGCTGTTGCCAGAACAGGCAAGCGGACTACACTGCCAGGTCAGGACAAAACCTTCGTCTACAGCGCTACCATCTGAGGTAAACTGAACCGTCACACACTGGCTCGTGGCCTGAATGAGAAACTCCTGGCCATTGTCTGTCCCATTGATGCTGGTAATTAAAGGTGCGTTGATGTCGCTGCCTGCATACACGTTGATAAAATCAAAATTCGGTTCCAAACTAAAATTGTCCACCATCAACTCTATACAGGCATGAAAGTCGTTCGGACAAATGACAAACGTGGCATTTTCACCATTCCCGTAATCATTATCAGGGCCACCCGAATCATAAAGCGTGCCGAAACACGCCGTTGTTCCAGGCGAGGAACCAATATTGATGGCTGGCACGTATTCGTCCACGCAAAGCGTAAAGTCTCCTGAATTGGGAGATGCGGTAGCGGAATAGTCATTCACCCGGATGTAGTATGGAATATTGGGCGTGAGGCCCAGGATATCCAATTGAATCTGCGTAGCGCCTGCCGGAGCCGAAATACAGGACAACTCTGCAAGGCCATCCAACTCACAATCTCCGCGATACAAAGCGATTTGAGGATTGAGAATGGCATCTGCATTGGGGCCGTTCAGCACACCAATCAAAGTGATCGTAATATCCGTCAGGTCATCCGTCGTGGTAAAAGAAAACCAGACATCGCGCTGCGTCGTTCCGCCATTAAAGCAGGAAGGGTTATTCCCAAAGCCGATATTAGAAGCTGTGGCGCTCACATTGGTATAAATGGCAGGCGTGCAAGCCGGAACAACGCCCAGGTCTATCAGACCGATACAATCGTCGTTGGCGGGCTGCGCTATGCCCAGTGTTCCCATAGTGAGTAAAAAAAACAGGAGTAAAGCTGATCTCATGCTTTTTGCTTATTTGTTTGTAGTGATTGGTTCATTTCGACCAAAATTAGACAAATTTTCAAACATGCAAGCAAAAGCATCCGCTATCCGGTATTATGGTACCGGAACTGTCACACAGACGTCTATAAATTCAGTGACGCGACGAACGAGATCAGAGTTTTTCATCAGGCGGTAATGTCCGTATCCTTCCGAGATCAAAAGCGTGGAATCTTCCCATGCTTCGTGGATTTCTTCTGCTGAACGAAAGGCAACAACAGGATCAAACCGGTCATGTACGATGAGGAGGTCTTTCACTTTCACCCTGTCCGCTGCTTTGCTCAGGTCGGCCTGATCCAAAGGCGTTTTTTTACCCGCGTTGGCAATTTCATGGAAGCTGCCGCTTCGTTCAAGACCCGCGTCATCCGGTTGGGCACACCAATCAGCACTAATTTTTCTACTTCAATGGCCGGATGGGTATTGCTGAGGGCAAACACAGTGGAAGCCCCGCCAAAAGAATGCGTAATGATGCCGTGAACGCTTCCGATTTGCCGGATGATCGCCCTGACTGCGCCCGCAAAATGCATGATATTGGTGTGTTTTCCATCCGAATTTCCATGCGCAGGCCCGTCAAAAGCAACCACACGGTATCCTTTTCCCACCAAAGCCGGTACAAAACTGCGCAGGGCTGTTCCCCGGGATTCCCAACCGTGTACCAGCAAAATGACCTGTTCGCCTTTGCCCCATTCGTAGCCTTTGAGCACCTGACGGCCGTACAAAAACTCGAACAATCGCGCACTTTCCAGCAAATGGTCTGAAACGCTGTGCTTCGCCCGAACCCTTGGTGTAGAAAAAAGCTGGTAAGCGACCCGCGCCGCCGCGCCGGGAAACAAACGACCTGCCGTTCCAAATCCCAGCCGAACCAAATGGAGTAATGCCGAAGTTTGTTGCGTTGAAATTACTTCGCCGCTGCCCTCCGGCAAAGGAGGTAAATATTCGACTCTTTTATTCATTTTCATCGCTTGGTGATTTTATATGTGTTGATTTTATGGCTCCTGCACGACAGTCTGTTGTCTCAATCCATCTATCATCTCAATCAGTTGCCGGGACATGACATCAAAATAGTGAACATCCTTGTAAAGCCGAGCCATCATGATCCCGCCTTCCAGGGTGCCAATAAACCGGATGGCAAAGCCGGACTTGTCTGCATCGGGCCGGACTTCTCCTTTCTCGATGCCTTTTTGCAGGGTGATCACAATGCGGTTCGTCCACATCGTCATGGCTTGTTGCGCTTTTTCGCGGAGTTCCGGGTGCCCATCATCTGCTTCAACCGACGTATTCTGAATGGGGCAGCCGCCCTCCACCGGCGGGTTCAGGATGCGCTCCTTATAAAAATAAACAACAGCTTTAAGCTTGTCCAAAGCATGCTCGATGACCCTGGTGCGCTCGCGAACTTCAGCAGACACGATGGCTACTGCTCGTTCAAATGCCGCAACTGCGATTTCGTCTTTGCTGCGAAAGTTGCCATACAGCGCGCCTTTCGACAAACCCGTCGCTTTCATGATGTCGTCCATCGAAGTGCCTGCATAGCCGTTTTGATTAAACAGCACTGCCGCTTTTTCAAGAATAAACTGTTTAGTCCTTTCTGCTTTTGTCATGGTCATGGACGATGATCTCAAAATTAATAGTTGTTTAAATATTTAAGAACCGAATTAAAGATTAATAGTTTGCAATAAGACCTGCGCAACCCCCCTACTCTTTTCGTTCGATTTCTAAATAGTATTGCAAAAATAAACCAATCGGTATAATTTTGCAAATTATTTCTGAGGTTTAAAAAAAATATGGGCATTATGTAGGGGCTTAAAATTTTCAGCCCCTACATAATGCCCATATTTTTTGCCCCGACCGGGTTCATCAAAACACCACGCTCGCTCCCACCAAAACATGCCGCCCGGCTTGTGGGTAATACCCCCGGTCAACCACAGCAGTCTGGTTGTATAAATAGCGGTAAGACCAGCCATTGGTTTCGTACAAGGCATTCCAGACGTTTGGAACCAGCAGGGTCAGCGTTACGCCTTTGGCAAAAGACGGCGCGAGTACATATCGCAGGCGCAAATCGCTGAAAAAATAGGCGGTTAAGACATTTCCTTCATCTGAGGTATTGTCCAAATATTGTTTCCCGACGTATTTGCTCAGCAATGCGACTTCTAACTGTTGCCTGTCCTTTTTCACTGGGAAAAAAGTCAGCTCCACCCCTGCCACAATACCGGGCGAAAAAGCGAGGTCTGTGTTTTCATGTAAAACGGGTCGCTGTTCCAGCCAGTTAAAATCGGCGTCGTAAACGTCAACGTATTCGGTAAATTGCTTAATTTTATTTTGGCTTAAAGCCAAATTTCCATTGATATTCAACCAATTGAATGGCGATCCGCCTCCTGAAATTTCAAGCCCGGCGCGGTAACTTTTGGCGATATTGATCCTCCTGTATTCGGAAGCATCGTTGATTTCTCCATTCAGTGCCAATTGGTCGTCATAGTGCATGTGGTAAAAATTCACATTCAGCGCGGATTTTTTCCAGGAAGCACGCCAGCCAATTTCGGTATTCAGCAGGCGTTCCCGTTTCGGACGCTGCCTGATCGGATTTTCGGTGTAATCGCTGCGATTGGGTTCCCGGTGGGCGACGCCAAAAGAAGCGTAGTATTGTTGGTTCAAGCCTGTCTGATAGAGCAGCCCGGCTTTGGGATTAAAAAAGATTAATTCGTCTTTCAAATCCACGTTTTGCAATTGGTTGTTAATGCCCAAAAAGGAATAGCCAACCCGGCGCACCTGTAAGTCTAACCAGGTATTCCAGCCACCATTCCAGGTTTTTTCGACTTTCCCAAACACATTGACGTCCGTTTTCCGCGCATCATTGTCATAATACCGATGGCCGGTTTCCGAATCTGACGCAAACCGCGCCCAAATGACCTCCCCAAAATGCCGGCCTTCATAGATGTGAAACCCGCCGCCCAAAGTTGCATTCAATTGGCCGCTGTTGTCCTGGTAGTTCAAGGTATAAGTGGTTCCGTAGAAATCGTTGTCTAACCAGCGTTGCCGCACCAGATCGGTTGTCGCAACGGTATCGCCGCCAATCGCCAGTGGGCTAAGGCCGTAATTTTCAAAGGATTGCTCCGCTTTGTACTGCTCGTAATAGCCCGCGCCTTTGGTGTAATGCAGCGCCAGCGCCAGTTTCCAATTGGGAGAGAGTTGGTGGTCGTGCAACAACTGTGTATGGGTTTGCCGATAGTTATCCACCTGATTTTCATAAGGTTCGCCTTCCTTTTCTGTCCCGCCGGAATTATAAGTTCGCAAGTCTGGATCGTCAATAAAGTCGGCAGGAACGCCATCCCAGGCCTGGTAAGTGATTTCATGGCCGGAAAAAATGTTCAGCTTGGTTACGCTGTTGGCACCCAACCATGCGCCGGAAAGGAAATACGATTCTAAGTCTGCGCTCGCCCGGTCAATAAAGCCGTCGGATGCAATGCGCGAATAACGCCCTTCGATGGAAAACTTGTCCTGAAGCAACCCCGAGCCAAAACGGACGCTGCCTTTTTGGGTATTGAAACTGCCGGCGGTGGCATTAACTTCCGCATAAGGCGTTGTTTCCACCTTTGAAGTGCTGAGGTTGATGGTTGCTCCGAAAGCGCCGGCTCCGTTGCTGGAGGTTCCCACGCCCCGCTGGATTTGCAATTCGCTCACGGAACTGGCAAAGTCAGGCAGGTCTACCCAATAAACCTGCTGCGATTCTGCGTCGTTCAGGGGGATTCCATTGATGGTAACGTTGATCCGCGAAGGGTCGGAACCCCTGATCCGGATGCCAGTATAGCCGATTCCCGTGCCGGCATCGGAAGTCACGACCGCCGAAGGCGTCCACTGCAACAGATAAGGTACATCCTGGCCGAGGTTGTTTTTTTTCAATTCGGTGCTGCTCAGGTTGGTGTACGTCACCGGCGTTTTGGCCCCTGCCCTGAGTGCGCGCACCTCTATGGCTTCAATCCTCAACACTTCAGCCTCTAACAGGATTTCTATTCCCTGTGGTTTCAAATCGGCTGGTACGATCACGGCTACCTGCTTACTTTTGTAGCCAATAAAGCTGGCATCCAGCAGGTAAGTCCCGGCGCTTAATCCAACGATTCTGAAGTTCCCGTCAGCATCGGTTGAAGCGCCCATTCGTATGCGGCTGACCGCAACATTGGCACCCGGCAGTGCCAACCCCGTTGCCCGATCAGCAACACGCCCCGTAAGCACGCCCTGCGCGCTAAGGTCTGCAACTGACAGCACGCACAGGGCTGCCATTGCAACAATCCATTTAAACATGTTGAAAAAATTAATAAAGATGAAAACGATACGCCACGCCCGGGGTTGGGCAGCGCTATTCTCATTTCCCTTTCCGGAATTACCCGGACAGGTTCCTGCTCCTGCATTGCGCAGAGCAAAGGGTATCATCTCAGCCTGAAGGATTTATAAACCTCAAGCACCCCGAATGAGCTTGTTAGCCGGGGCAAAGATGCGCAAACTGTCGTCTTTTTCAATTTTATTTCAAACAAACAGGCTGGTTCCCCTAATAATCGCTGGGGGCAGCCCACAAAAACAATCCTACCGCCCCATGATCGCCTCCAACGCCACTACCAAATAAACCAGCGGCGCATTCCAGTTAATCGCAATTTCGTTCGAGGCATGTCGGCTACGGAAGGCCGATGGTGCGGGTGCATCGTCACCGCATCAACAGCACATCTCCTTTAAACAACTTTTCTGTGCCGTCTTTGTACAGGATCCTGACGTAATATACATAAACATCGAGCACTGCCAGTCTATTTCTAAAAATGCCATTCCACCCATACTGCGGATCGTTTGGCGGGAAATTGGCGGCGTAAAATACGGATTCCCCCCAGCGGCTGTAAATATCGAACTCCAGTACCTTTTCTACCCCTTCTCCGGCATAAACCATGATGACGTCGTTTACCCCGTCGTTGTTGGGTGAAAAGCCATTGGGGATGTACACATCGCGCCGGATCCTGACGGTCACCCTGACTTCGTCGCGGTCCTGACAACCATTGGCATCGGTCACCAAAACCTCGTATAGCGTAGTCGAGTCCGGGCTGGAGACGACTTGATCGCAATTGCCACATATCTGGCTGTCCAACGGCGTCCACGAGTAGGCGTAATCTCCCCCAAGGGGAATCGCTACAGCTTCTAACACGGTACTGTCGCCATAAAAAATGGTCACGTCTGATCCGGCATTGACGGATAAAGCGTCGGGATTAACCAACACCACTTCTGTTTCCCACCGGCAGCCATTGGCGTCTTCGATTTCAATCGTGTAAGTTCCTCCGCTCAGGCCATTAAAGTCAGGACTGATGGTAAACGGCTGTTGGTTAATCGAATACAAATAAGGAGCACTGCCGCCTGTAACAGCTGCCACCAAAACGGAACCGTTCGTCTGGTTGTGGCAAAGCGGGTCTTTGATGGCAATCGCAGCTGCTGTTGGTGGGATATTGTTGGCAACAATGGTTGTAAAATCGGTAGCGGTACAGCCATAAGTTTGATCCGTTACCAAAAGTTGGTAAACCCCAGAGGCATCTACCAATGGTGATAAGGAATTCGCTCCGGAAAGGATATTCCCGCCATTGGTTGTCCAAAGATAAACGATGTTCGTACCGGTAGATGACCCGGAACCATCGAGCGCAACTTCGGTCAGTACGCAATCCAGCGCTTTGTCTGCTCCTGCCTGTGCAATGGGCAAAGGCTCGATTTCTACCGCCACATTCGCTTCATCAGAAGGGCATACGCCTCCTGAATCTAACCAATAGTTAAAACGATAAACGGCCGCTTGCTGGTTAGCAGCCTCAAAGCTTCCTGCTCCCGCTATAAACGCGCCGCCGCTGGAAGGGATGGCCGAAGTTTCCGTCCACTGCCCGCCCGCGTTTTCTCCGTCCAATAATTCAAACAAATCGAATCGTTCGTTTTCACCAAAACAGATATGAGGCGTTTGTGCAGGAACGCCGGCAGAAACAGCCGCTTCCACGGAGATCAACTGCGTAGAAAATGCGGGACATCCGGAAGGCGGGCTTTCCAGCAACGTGAACCGGAGTCCATAAACCCCGGCGTCGGCATTCATGGCATTAAAAATTCCATTGGTAAGCACGGCAGGGAAGTTGCCCGCCGGAACCCCAACAAGGCTCCAGGTGCCCGGCTCATTCGTTTGCACCAGCGTACTAAGGTCGAGCGTGCCGCCTGCATTACAAAGCGGCCCACCGGCGATCGTGGCCACGGAAGGGCAGTTGCAGAAAACTACTTCCACATTGACCTCGTATACCACTTCTCCGCAAGGCGCAGAGGCGCTTTGGGTGGAATATCTAAACAAATAATTCCCCGGCGTTACCCCGGTAAAGTCAAGATTGGGGAAGGTTCCGGTAGCGCCGGAATTCTGCACATCCGTCCATATCCCGCCCTGGTCGCCGCCGGTAACCAATGAACTGAAATTCAGCGTAGCCGGCCCTCCAGGGCCATTGCAAACCGTTGCAGTTGGCGCAACTACTGCAAAAGGAGGCTGGCTCACCAATACCATCGTTTGGGTGGTTCCGACACAACCATTTTCGGTTGCTGTCACAGCATAAGTTGCAGTAGCCAACGGGGATACGGTGAGGGATGCCCCACCTACTCCGGTGCTCCAGACAAAACTTGTCCCTCCGGTTACACTTAAAGTACTGCTTTCACCCCGGCAAATCACCGGCGGAGAGGCAAGAACTACAGGCGTTGGCAACGGATTAACGGTTATCGTAACGGGCACGTTGGCTACGCAGCCTTCCTCAACGACCGTAACGGAGTAAGTTGTGGTGATTAATGGGGAAACCGTAATCATGCTCCCGGTTTGGCCGGTACTCCATTGATAGAGGTCGCCCCCGGAAGCGGTCAGTACTGCGGATTCCCCCACACAGATCGTATCCGGATTGGCGAGGGCAGTCGGTAGCGGGTTCACCAGGATGGTCGTTGAAGCGAAAGCGATACAACCCAAATTGGTAACCGTAACGGAATAAAGCGTTGTATTTAAAGGAGATACGCTGACCGATGCGCCAGTATCTCCGGTGCTCCACAGGTAGCTCGTGCCGCCACTGGCGGTAAGCACCGTGGTATCTCCGGCACAGATCAGGGATGGCGTCGCTGCCACCGTTGGAACGGGCAGCGGGTTGACCGTAACGGTTACAGCGGTTGAAGCCTGGCAGCCGTTGTTGTCCGTTGCCGTTACGGTATAAGTTGTCGTAGCAGAAGGCGTTACCACAATGGAAGCGCCGGTCTGTCCCCCACCCCACAAATAAGTGCTTCCGCCACTTGCCGTCAAGATGGTGAACTCTCCGATGCACAACACGGCAGGATTGGCCGTAGCAATCGGGGATGGCAATGGATTGACCGTGACCGTAACATTGGCCGTGCCTTCGCAAACGCTGCCGGTAACCGTTACGGTGTACGTGGTACTTGCTGCCGGCGTCACCACAACCGATGAGCCGGATTGCCCATTGCTCCAAAGGTAAGTATCGCCGCCGGTTGCGGTCAGGGTCGTGGATGCTCCTGGGCACAACGAATCAGGGCTGGACGTAACAGTCGGTAAAATCCCGGGCTGGACATTGACTGTGACCGTTCCTGTTTCGGTACAGCCATCGTCGTTTGCAATGACGGTATAAGTAGTGGCAGCAGAAGGCGTCACCGTAATGGAAGCCCCGGTCTGGCCATCTTCCCAAAGGTAAGTATCGCCGCCGGTCGCGGTCAGGGTGGTAGATTGACCGACACATAAGGCATCAGGCACCGCCGCAACAATAGGTGAAGGCAACGGGCGTACGACAACTGTCACTTCCGACGAACCCGTACAGCCATTGTTGCTGACCGTAACGGAATACGTCGTTGTGCCCGCTGGCATAACAGCAATGGATGCACCCGTTTGTCCGCCACTCCACAAATAAGCGCCGCCGCCTGTTGCCGTCAGGATAGCAGCTTGCCCCGCGCATAAGGTATCCGGGCTGGCACTTGCCGTTGTACTCAGGTTGGCGTCAACGGTTACCGTAACACTTCCTGAACCGGTACATCCATTGTTGGTCACTGTGACAGAATAGGTCGTATTCACCAATGGCGCTACGGAAATGGAAGGATCCGTGGCGCCGGTATTCCAGGTGTAGGTAGTTCCGCCCGAAGCAGTCAGGGTTGTAGCCTGACCCGGACAAACCACAGCCGGTGTTGCTACTACGGTGGGGATTAAAACATTGTTGACCAAAACGGTTACCAAGGCGATATCTGTACAGCCGTTGTTGGTGACTGTTACCGAATAGGTCGTAGCAGCCAGAGGCGTAACTGAAATCACGGCATCCGTCTCTCCAGTGCTCCATAGATAAGGCCCCCCGCCAGTAGCGGTAATGTTGGTGGAAAGCCCGGGGCAAACCGTGGTAAGGTCGGCTGTGGCTGTAGCCGCAGTCGTATTTACAAACAAAGTCACTTCTGTTGTTGCGGTACACCCATTGCTGGTAGCCGTAACGGAATACGTTGTGGTATCCAGCGGTGAAACGGAAATGCTGGCATCGGTCTGGCCGGTATTCCAAAGATAAGTACTCCCGCCGCTGGCCGTCAGTGTAGCCGATTGCCCGGAGCAGATCACCCCCGGTGAAGCTACGGCAGCCGGAACCGGTAAAGGGTTTACAAAAACATTTACTGAAGCCGTTCCTGTACAACCATTGTTGGTAGCAGTTACGGCATAGGTCGTTGTACTTGCCGTGGAAACAACAATCGAAGCGCCGGACTGACCGGTACTCCAAAGGTAAGCACTTCCCCCGGTAGCGGTCAGTGTAGTAGTTTCACCTGCGCATAAAACTGCCGGGCTGGCGCTGGCACCGGGCGTTGGCAATGGATTAACGGTTACAGCCACGTTTGCCGTGGCCGAGCACCCATTGTTCGTCACAGTAACGGTGTAACTTGTTGTTGAACCGGGCATTACAGCAACAGAAGCCCCGGACTGGCCGCTGCTCCAGGCATAAGTGCCGCCGCCCGTTGCCGTCAGCGTTGTCGTTTGTCCTGCACATAAGGTGGCCGGTGTGGCGCTTGCCGCTGGAACCGGGATAGGATTGACGACAACCGTAACACTGGCGGTTCCGGTGCATCCGCTGCTGGTGGCCGTTACCGAATAAGTGGTGGTTGTAGAAGGGGTCACACTGATGGAAGCACCGGACTGGCCATCGCTCCAGCTATAGGTTCCGCCTCCCGTTGCGGACAAAGTCGTTGACTGGCCGGCGCATAAAGTATTCGGATTTGCCGAAGCAGTTGCTACCAGGTTGTTTTGAACATTCACCGTTACCGAGGCAATACCCGTGCAGCCATTGTTGGTTGCGATCACCGTATAAGTCGTTGCCGTTGAAGGCGTGACGCTGATGGACGCCCCGGACTGGCCGGTACTCCACGCATAAGTGCCGCCGCCCGTTGCGGTTAATACCGAAGTTAGCCCCGGGCATATCGTTGCCGGTACCGCACTTGCAGTAGCGGTTGTTGCATTGACAATCACAGTCACCTCAGCGGTTCCGGTGCAACCATTGTTGGTGGCCGACACGGTGTAGACCGTAGTTGAAGCAGGCGTCACGGTAATAGAAGAGCCAGCCTGTCCGGTGCTCCAAAGATAAGTGCCCGCACCCGTTGCAGTAAGGGTTGTGGATTGACCGACACAGACGGTGCCGGGATTGGCACTGACCCCGGGTGCCGGTACCGGATTGACCGTTACCGTGACATCTGTCGTTGCGGAACAACCATTGTTGGTCACCGTCACGGTATACGTCGTTGTTTGCTGGGGCATTACCGTAACGGAGGAGCCTAATTGGCCGCTACTCCAGGCGTAGGTTCCGCCGCCACTTGCCGTCAAAATAGCGCCTTGCCCCGGGCAAATGGATCCCGGATTAGCGGTGGCCGTTGGCACAGGTATCGGATTGACAGAAACCGTCACATTGGCAGTTCCGGCACAACCGTTATTGGTCACCGTTACGGTGTAAGTCGTTGTCAACGCAGGCGTTACATTGACGGATGCGCCGGATTGGCCACTGCTCCAGGCGTAAGTGCCGCCGCCGGTTGCGAACAAAGTAGCCGACTCACCGGCGCAGATCAGATTTGGATTAGCCGTGGCTGTGGCGCTTAGGTTGTTTTCAACGCTAACCGTTACCTGCGCAATATCTGTACAACCGTTGTTGGTAACCGTCACAAAATAAGTTGTCGTCACCGTCGGCATCACGTTGATAGACGCTCCAGACTGGCCGGTACTCCACAAATAGGTGCCCCCACCCGTTGCAGTTAAAACCGAAGTCAACCCGGGGCATATCGTCGCAGGGATAGCCGTTGCTGCAGCAGTTGTAGTATTTACCGTTACCGTCACTTCAGCGGTTCCGGTACAGCCATTATTGGTAACAGTCACGGTATAAGTCGTCGTGGTGGCCGGGGTTACGGTGACCGGGGAACCGGATTGCCCGTCGCTCCAGACATACGTGCCGCCGCCCGTTGCCGACAAGGCAGCTGACTGACCGATGCAAATCGCAGTTGGAGAAGCCGTCGCAATGGGCATTGGCAAAGGGTTAACTATAACGGTTGTTTCTGCTGTTTCAGAACAACCATTATTAGTTACAGTTACCGTATAAATTGTTGTTGATGAAGGACTCACAACAATGGAAGCCCCCGACTGACCGCTGCTCCATTGGTACGTTCCACCGCCGGAAGCGGTCAGGGTGCTCGTTTGCCCGGCACAGATCGTAGCAGGGTTGGCTAAGGCAGTCGCCAAAGGCAGCGGGGTAACGGTTACGGTGGTACTGGCCGTTGCCATACAGCCATTATTGGTTACAGTTACGGTATAAGTTGTTGTTCCGGAAGGCGTTACTGAAATAGCTGAACCGCTTTGCCCATCGCTCCAGGCATAAGTTCCGCCGCCCGTTGCCGTTAAACTTGCAGTCTCACCGGCGCATACGGTGCCCGGTGTAGCCATGGCGGAAGGAGTTGGCAAAGGATTTACCATCACCGTTACATTTGCCGATGCTGTACAGCCATTATTGGTAACCGAAACGGTGTAGGTCGTTGTAGAAGTTGGCGCTACGGTAATGGAGGAGCCAATCTGGCTATTGTTCCACAAGTAGGTTCCCCCGCCGGTTGCGGTCAGGGAAGTCGTCTGACCGGCGCAGATTGCAGCAGGGTTGGCCGTCGCTCCGGCTACGGGCAGCGGGGTGACATTTACAGTCACATTTGCTGTGCCCGTACAACCGTTATTGGTCACCGTTACCGTATAAGTTGTTGTTCCTGATGGCGATACTGAAATAGGCGAACCGCTTTGTCCGCCGCTCCAAATATAATTTCCGCCACCTGTAGCAGTTAAACTCGTTGTTTGACCTGCGCAAACCGTACCCGGACTTGCCGAAGCGGTTGCGGTAAGGCCGGGATCTACAATAACCGTAATATCTGCGGTACCCGTGCAACCATTATTTGTGGCGGTAACCGTGTAGGTTGTTGTCGTTGATGGACTTACCGTAATCGTGGCGCCGGATTGTCCGGTACTCCAGGAATAGGTATCGCCGCCGCTCGCGGTCAATACCGTGGGTTGACCGGGGCAAACCGTGGCAGGCGACGCCGTAACAGCAGGCGTCAACACCCCGCTGACGTTCACCGTCACATTGGCGACACTCGTACACCCCCGTTCGTGACCGTTACTGAATAGGTGGTGGTTGTGGCAGGCGTCACGGAAACAGATGGACCAGATTGTCCCGTACTCCAGGAATAAGTACCCCCTCCAGTTGCCGTTAAGGTAGAAGAAAGACCGGGGCAAATTGCTGAAGGAGAAGCCGTTGCAGTAGCCACTACCGAATTGACATTCACCGTCACCATGGCGACATCCGTACAACCACTATTCGTAACGGTAACGGAAAAAGCGGTGGTTGACCCAATAGCAGCATTAATCGTAGCGCCGGATTGGCCGGTACTCCAAAGGTAAGTCCCGCCGCCGGTTGCGGTAAGCTGAACTGGTTGGCCAGCGCAAACCGTGCTGGGGTTTGCGGTGACAGTTGCGTTTACGATGGTCACGTTTACGGTGACGCTGGCAACAGCTGTGCAGCCATTATTTGTGACGGTCACCATATAGGTTGTCGTCGCTGTTGGGGCAACCGTAATCGAAGCGCCTATTTGCCCCGTACTCCAACTGTAAGTCCCACCGCCGGTAGCCGTCAAAACACTGGTTCCGCCCTCACAAACCCCGGTTGGACTGGCTGATGCCTGCGCGGTAACGGTATTTACGGTCACCGTTACATTGGCCACATTGGTACAGCCATTATTGGTAACCGTCACGGTATAAATCGTAGTCGCAGTTGGGGGAACCGTAATCGTTGCGCCGGATTGCCCGGTACTCCAATTGTACGTGCCGCCGCCGGTTGCGGTTAAGACCGAAGAAGCACCTCCGCAAATTGTGGCAGGCGCTGCAGTGGCATTTGCAGTAACCGAATTGACCGTTACCGTAATATTAGCTACGTCAGTACAGCCAGCGTTGGTAGCTGTGACGGAGTAGGTAGTGGTTGAAGCGGGGCTTACGGAAATAGAAGCGCCGGTTTGTCCGGTACTCCAGCTATACGTGGCGCCACCTGTTGCTGTTAGTATCGCAGCATTGCCAAGGCAAATTGGGTTAGGATTGGAAGTAATGGTGGCATTCACCACATTGATGACTACGTTTATCGTAGCGGTTCCCGTGCATCCGTTATTTGTAACCGTAACCACATAAGGCGTTATCGTTGTTGGGGAAACGGTGATCATAGCGCCGCTTTGCCCCGTACTCCAGGCGTAAGTGCCCCCGCCAGTAGCGGTCAGGACAGCGGATTGCCCTTCGCAAACAGGATTGGGATTGGCAATAGCGGTTGCATTAACGGTGGTTACCGTAACCGTCACATCCGCAACATCGGTACACCCGTTATTGGTTACCGTAACGCTATACGTCGTTGTTGTCCCAGGAGAAACGAGCACATTGGCAGCCGTCTGTCCGGTACTCCAACTGTAAGTGCCGCCGCCGGTAGCCGTTAATAAGACCGGGTCTCCGGCACAAACGACTAAAGGGTCGGCAGTCGCCGTGGCAGTCACCGTATTGACCGTCACCGTCACATCCGCAACATCGGTACACCCGTTATTGGTGACCGTCACCGAATAAGTAGTTGTTGCGGTCGGATTCACGGTGATCGTCGCGCTGCTTTGTCCGGTACTCCAACTATAAGTGCCGCCGCCGGTAGCCGTCAATTGCACCGGGTCTCCGGAACATACGACGGCGGGGTTAGCAGACGCCGTTGCAGTTACCGTATTAACCGTTACTGTCACGTTGACAACATCGGTACACCCGTTGTTGGTGACCGTCACCGAATAAGTAGTCGTCGCAACCGGATTCACGGTGATTGTCGCGCCGCTTTGCCCGGTACTCCAGGCGTAGGTACCGCCGCCCGTAGCCGTTAGTTGAACCGGATCTCCTGAACAAGCTGTCGCCGGATTTGCAGTAGCCGTTGCGGTCACGGTATTAACGGTTACCGTCACATTGGCCACCGCAGCGCACCCAGCGTTATTCACGGTAACCGAATAGGTGGTCGTGGCAGTGGGGGAAACGGTAATCATAGCGCCGCTTTGCCCCGTACTCCAGGCGTAAGTACCGCCGCCCGTAGCCGTCAACTGCGTAGATGCGCCCACGCAAATCGCAGCAGGGTTTGCAGTGGCATTTGCAGCGGGGGGCGAACTGGGATTCAGGGTAATCGAGGCATTGTCCATGCAACCGCCATCTATCTGGGTGACAGTAACCGAATAAGTACCAGAAGCTAAGTTGACGCCCGCAGAACCACTTATCGTAGCCGGATTCCAGGTATAGGTATAGCCCGATCCTGAAGGCATTACGCTGATAAAACCATTGTTTTGTCCACAGGTTGGTTGGTTGACCGTAAGGCTAATCACTACCGGCGAACTCGGGTTCAGGGTCACAGCAGTATTCCCCATGCATCCGGTCGCCGTTTCTGTAACGGTGACTGAATAAGTACCCGGTGCCAAATTTGTAGGGTTAGGCCCAAAAACCGAAGCCGGACTCCAGGCATAAGTATACCCTCCACCGGAAGGTGAAACACTAATGGAACCATTGTTCAGCGCACAAGTGGGTTGGGTGGGTGTCGCGGTGACTGTAATGGGCGCACTGGGGTTCAAGGTCACGGAAACGTCGTCCATACACCCACTTGCGGTTTCCGTAATGGTCACCGAATACGTACCCGGGCCTAAGTTGGTTGGATTGGAACCGCTCAAGGATCCGGGACTCCAGACATAAGTATATCCTGCACCAGAAGGCGAAACGCTGATGGCACCGTTGTTCAGACCACAAGTTGGTTGCGTAGGCGTAGCGGTGGCGTTAATGGTCGTACTGGGATTTAAGGTCACGGATGCATTGGCCATACAACCCGTTGAAGTCTGCGTAACCGTCACAGAATAAGTTCCTGGCGGCAAATTGGTGGGGTTGGACCCCATAACCGAAGCCGGGCTCCAGGTATAGGTATATCCGGCACCGGAGGGCGAAACGCTGATCGAACCATTATTTTGGGAGCAAGTTGGTTGCGTTGGGGTCAGGGATGCCATGATCGAAGTACTTGGGTTCAGGGTTGCAGATGCGACTCCCATACAGCCGGTAGCCGTTTGGGTGACTGTGACGGAATAACTGCCCGGGCCAAGATTGGTGGGGTTAGAACCACTCAGCGAAGCCGGGCTCCAGGTATAGGTATAGCCCGCTCCGGAAGGCGAAACACTGATGGCACCGTTATTCATACCACAGGTTGGCTGTAAAGGGGTAGCCGTTACCGTCAGGGTAGTGCTTGGATTCAGGGTAACTGAAGCGCTTCCAATACAGCCCGTGGAGGTTTGTGTAACAGTTACTGAATAGGTGCCTGGAGCCAGGTTGGTTGGATTGGAACCGCTCACCGAAGCCGGGCTCCAGACGTAGGTGTATCCGGTGCCGGAAGGCGAAACGCTGATCGAGCCATTGTTCAGGTTGCAGGAAGGCTGAGTGGGGGTAACTGATGCGGTCAGGGAACACCCTATACAACTTCCGTCATCAACATTAGCGGCCGGGTTGTAGTTGGAAGAAAGGGGATTTGTACATCCGCAAACAATAGCGATTGGAAAAGTCAGCGAGATATTCTGCGCGACACCGGAATCGCCAAGTGCGTGGTCGCCAATACAAATCTGGGCAGTAATAATGCCCGGCGGACAACCTGCCCATAAGGATGCAAAAGAGTTAATACCGGGTGTGCCTACCCCACAGGCATCATCCGCCGTAATGCCAAAACTTCCTCCACTGACGGGAATTCCATTTTCCGGATCAGCGCCGCCACCGTCTGAAAAAGAAACCAAGACGGGAGAACCGGGCGCGCCAATATCGCCCGAATTGCCAAAAGGAGCCCCTCCTGCACAGTTACCTATCGCGCCCGGTCGCTGCATGATGTTCAACGTGTTGCCGCAGGCATTGATGAACAAGTCCAAATCCCCCTGGTAAGTATGCTGAAGCAACATAGACAATCCTGTTGGATAGCCCGTCATGGCCGGATCAAACTTCATGGTGACACAATAGGCCGTAGCCGGGTTACCATTAACAGGGGTGGACATATCCGGCAGGGAAATACTCGGATTGACGCATTGCCCCATCAGGGATTCGTTCATCACAAGCAAGAGTACCAAAATTCGGGAGAGGTGTAGTAGTTTGTTCATATCCCAACTTCAAGTGTAAAAAAATGGGTAATTGCTTATAACCCTGGCAACAGTAGCACCAAAGCTATTAAAAAAAGCAATAAAAAGATTTCAGGGACTATCCACTCACAAGACCTGGATCACCTAACTGTGCCAGTTATTAATTTTGCTATCATAAGTGATGTGCAGAACAAGATTAAGACAAAAGAGTCCGAGAAACCAATTTATGCTGCCCAACAAGAAAAACAGTATGCTGAAATGGTAAAACCACCCGCATGAATTAGCTGGTTGCTTTGGGAGTGAGGAATCAAATCCTAAGATCGAGAAAGGTAAGGCGTTTAATGCCGCAAAACGGTATACAGTTCTATAAAATAATTACATCATTCCGGCAAATGGCTCGCAAACTGTAACGGCCTTATTCAATCGCTCCGACCCCCTGCCACTAACGACCGCATATTTCGCATTCATGGCGTCCAATGCTGCCCGGTATTTTTCAAACAAAGCTTCCCGCTCATTTGGGTGTTCGCGCAGGGGGTCGTCTTCCCAGGGCATATCAATATCACACAAGAGGTAGAGGTCGTAGTGGCGAAGGCTTAATTGTGTGTTTATCCAGGGATCACAATATCCATATTTGTGCTCCATCCAGATTTTGGGAACTAAAAGATCCGTATCGCAAAAAAGTAAGTTTTGTGCATATTTTTCCCAGACCGTTTCCCATTGCATTTGCCCTTGTGCGATGTGCAGGACATCCTCCGGCAAATAAGGCCGGGGCAGGTGTTTCAGGTAAAACCGGGCGTATTCCGGCACCCAAAGTGTGCTGAAATGCGCCGCAAGTGCTTGTGAAAGCGTTGACTTTCCGGTTGATTCCGGGCCGGTGAGGGCGATTTTTATCACTTATCTCAGCAGGGTAATGTCGCCTTTTTCCTGAAACTGCATTTCGCTTTCCTTGATTTTATAGACCAATACATACACATAGACATCCGAAGGTTGCGCCTCCCCAGCCAATGTGCCGTCCCAGCCGTTTGCGGGGTTCTGGGTTCTAAAAACCTCTTTGCCCCAGCGATTATAAATCTGAAGATCAAATTCGCGAAAAACACAGTCATTGAGTACTCTAAAAGCGTCGTTTCGCTCGTCTCCGTTCGGGGTAAATGCTTTGGGTGTCATGGGGTCGCAAGGGCAGTTTTCTTCCCGTATTACTTCGTAGTTGTAAGTGACTTTTTGACCGCAATCATTGACTTCAGCCACGTACGTGCCTCTTTCGGATGCCTCAAAAACAGGATCGGCAGAGTTGTCCTGCCAAAGGTATGTCGCCGACAACCTGCCTTCCAGAGTCACATCCAGCAATACTTTTTTACCCAGACACAGACCTTCCTCGCGGTCTTCTGTCCGGTCTTCATTATCCGGATCCGTGCAATAAGCGCCGAGTTCGGTGTCCGACAATGCACGATTATAAAACCGAAGGTTGTCGAGGTTGCCATTGAGCGACTGATAATCTGTGAAGCACCCTCCGAGGCAGTCCTGATCCTGACCGATGACTAAAGTGTTCGCCGTAATTTGCAAAGGGCTGTTTTCAGTTGCACCAGCGCCGGTTTTAACGCCATTGATGTAAAGGTCTACGACATTATTCCGCCGGATCACCTCAATACAATAAGATTGTTGTAGGATGAATGAGACGTTGGGTACCTCGTAGGTATTCCCGTTGATGGTAATCAGAAAAGTGTTTTCCGAAGCGTCATAAGCCAATACTAAGGCTTTTAATTGGGTGGCATTGGCACCACTGAGGATGGTATTAAGTGGGGTTTGAGGCGAACCGGTTGTGTTGAAAGCGGTAAAAGTCACCTGAAAAGCAATGCTGAAATCGGATAGTCCATTCAAAAAAGTGCCGTTCAGCAACAAGGCAGAGGTATCGTCCCTGGGAATTTGCAAAGCATCGCTTGCTGTAGCACTACCCGTTAAAATCCCGTCGTTTGCACTTGCGGTTAAGTCTTCGGTGCAACCGTCGAATGAATAAACAGCCAGCAATCCCTGGTTGAGGTTATTTTGGGCCTGAAGAAAAAAGGTAGTCAAGACCAGCAAGAGTGCGATTCTGATTTTTGCAGTCATCATGGGAAAAAACTTTGAGTTGTAGAAATTGGGTGGCGTAAAGTGCCAAATCAAGGGCAATATTAGCTGAAATTAGCGGTTTAGACAAACCGTAAGAAGGGCAGGCATAAAAAAAGCCCTGACTTTTTTAAGTCAGAGCTTTTGCTGTAGGGGAAGGATTCGAACCTTCACGAGGCAGTTAGCCATAACACAAACCTGAGTGGTCAACCCTGGTCGGTCCCGCGTGAACGAGACCGGCTCTATGCTACGTTTATCCTGTTGTTCCTCACCCCCGAGACAAGAGGGTATGGCTGCCTGTTTCATCACCCCACAGTATTTGAAAGAAGTTGTTTGTCGCTTTCGACATTGCAAATGTACAGCGATTCGGTTCTTCTTTGCAAATTATTTTATAAAAAGATTTAAAAAATACATTTTATTCAAGAAACAAGCAAAAATCTTGAATGATTATCAAAAACACAAGTTTCTGTCCCGGTATAGCTGCGAAATTTTCAACCGGGTAAAAAATCATCCGGCGCCGATCGCCCAGCGCATCAATCCGGTACAAATAATAGCGCCATACGTACCCAACGCGTAACCCAAAACCGCCAGAAGTACGCCCACGGATGCCAGCGACGGACTGAAAGCCGATGCCACCACCGGCGCAGAAGCTGCACCGCCAATATTGGCCTGACTGCCCACAGCAAAAAAGAAGAACGGCGCGCGAATGAGCCGCGCCACCACGATCAGCACGGTGGCATGGATGAGCATCCAGATGCCGCCGACGGCAAAAAGTCCCGGCTTGTTGAACACATCGCCCAGGTTCATCTGCATGCCGATGGTGGCTACGAGCAGGTAGATAAAAATGCTGCCCCACCGCGAAGCACCAACACCTTCCAACTGCCGAAACTGAGGAACGAACGACAACAGCAGTCCGAACGTCGTGGCAAGCACCACCACCCAGAAAAAGTTAGCAAGGATCGTGCTGAGGCCGTTATCCACCAGCGCACCTTTTTTATAGCCGTCTTTGATCGCCTTCTGGGATACAAAACTGGCACCGCCACCGGCCGCAGTGATCATGCCGCCGCTTTGGCGTTGTATGGGTGCCAGGGTATCGTATCGCCCTTCTGTGATGATTTGCGAGGTGGTATCCTGTCCTGCAACCACAAATTCCCGATATTCAAAAACACCTTTGGTACTTTCGTTGTAGGCTTTCAATGGTTTGATCAAACTTTCTGCACCCCAATGCGACAGCCCCACTCCGCCAAATGCAACGGCGAGCATCACGAACAACGATTTGGTGTCCGGAATGCGGGAAACGCTCGCCTGATAGCTTGCGACCTTTTCTTTAACGGCCTCGATCGCAGAACTGTCTGCCCTGAAAAAGCGATCCATCCGATCCGAGATACTTGCCCCGTACAACAAAAAAGCCATCCAGATATTGGCGACGATAATGTCCACCACCACCATGGAGGCAAACAGGTTGTTGTCTACTTCATAGATAATCTTCATGGCCGCCTGATTGGCACCGCCGCCGATCCAACTGCCAGCAATGGTGGAGAATCCCCTCCACATTTCATCGGGGCTTACTGATGACAGGGCACCTGGCATCACATTAGTCACAAACAGTAACGCCACCGGCCCCCCAAGGATAACGCCCAAGGTTCCTGCCAGAAACATGATCAGTGCTTTCGGGCCTAAGCGGACGATCATCTTCAGATCGGTGCTGACGCAAAGAAGGATTAAGCTTGCCGGCAGAAAATATTGTGAAGCCACGGTATAAAGCTTCGAACTTTCCCCGGAAATTAAGCCCAGCGGCCAGTGCAACAAGGCGGGGATGGCATAACAGAGGAAAAGCGCGGGAACGTATTTGTAGAAAGTTTGCCACCCGCGCGATTTGCTGGCAGAGGTGACGAAAACAAATGCAAGCACTGTGACGAGCAAGCCGAAAACAATGGCATCGTTGGTAAAAAATGGTGTCATGTTCGAGTGGTTAGACGTATAGGAACGTCGCAAGGATAGACAAAACTTTTCCTTCTGCCAAATCTGTCTTGCTTTTTCAAGAGAAATAACCCGCCCCTTGACCAGCGATAAAACAATCGCTAATTTCGCGGCGTTAAACTGTCCAAAGCAACTTTCATGCACGATATTGAGCCATATCACCAATGGCGCGACCGCTACATATCCTCCGAAGATGACCGCTCCCCGTTTCACGGAAGGGTCTACGACGAATTTCACTATACGCAAAAAGTATATAATTATTTTATTCACCCTCAGTGGGATGACTTCGGATCGCAGACACTTTACCTCAAAGTGTTGTTTGCCGACTACGAGGATGGCTACGCAATTATTGAATTGATTGGCGAATGGAACGACTGCATTTACAACGACATCATGTACCTCAAACGCGAGGTCATTGACCACATGGCAGCGGAAGGAATTTCAAAGTTTATCCTGATCTGTGAAAATATTTTTAACTTTCACGGCTCTGACGACAGCTATTACGAAGAATGGTACGAAGAAGTTTCGGAAGACGACGGCTGGATTTGTTGTGTAAATACGTTTCGCCACGTTGCCGACGAAATGCAAACAACACATCTTCAATATTATGTCAATTTCGGAGAGGCCTTCAACGACCTTAACTGGCGCCCCTGGAAACCCAAACTATTCTTTAAAACCATTGAAAAAATTATCAATAAAGAAACTAAAATGATCGGGCAGGGAGTTGGGGATTGGGAGTAAGTAAAGGATAAAGTGGCGAAAAGGGTGAGTTTGCAAAGGGCAAAAAAGGATAAAGGTTAAAGTCGAAAAGCCTGTGCCGCGCAGCGGGGGTTAAAGTGGAATTCCGAAATTGATGATAATGCGTAACCCTACTTTCTACTTTCTACTTCCTACTTTCTACTTTAACCTTAAAAACAATCTAATCACCTATAAATCAACAACATGGCCAACCACCGTTCTGGATTTGTAAACATCATCGGCAGGCCCAATGTGGGCAAGTCCACCCTGCTGAATGCAATGGTGGGTGAGCGCATGTCCATCATCTCCAACAAACCGCAAACTACCCGCCACCGCATCATCGGGCTGTTGAGCGACGAAGATTTTCAGGTCGTTTTTTCAGATACGCCGGGCATCATTAGCAAACCATCCTACAAAATGCACGAGGCGATGAACCGCTTTGCGCATTCCACTTTTGAAGATGCTGATTTGATGCTGCTGATGACGGAGCCCGGTGAAAAATACGAGGCCACCGATCCGGTGTTGGTTAGATTAGCCAATGTCGAAGCGCCCAAATTTTTGGTGCTGAATAAAATTGATACCCTAACGCCAGAAAAGATTGAAGCCTGGATTGCTCAATGGGCAGCGTTGTTCACCTTCGACCACGTGATTCCAATTTCTGCATTAGAAAAAATCAAGACCGATCTGCTGCTGAAGCACATCATCGAAACCTTGCCGGAAGGCCCTGCTTATTACCCGAAAGATCAAATTACCGACCGGCCGGAGCGCTTTTTTGTCAGCGAAATCATCCGCGAAAAAATATTCCTACAATACGAACAGGAAATTCCGTATTCCTGCGAAGTGGTGGTGACGGATTTTAAAGATACGGAAACCAAGGAAGGACTGCCACTGGCGCGCATCAGCACGGTTATTTTTGTTTCCAGAGAATCTCAAAAACCTATCTTGCTGGGCAAAAACGGGGCTGCCATGAAAAAATTAGCCACCGCAGCCCGACAGGACATTGAAATATTTCTGGACCGCAAGGTGTTTCTTGAAGTTCACGTCAAAGTCCGCGACAACTGGCGCGATGACGAACGGGTGCTCAAACATTTTGGTTACACCGGTAGTTAAAAAACTCATATACCATGCCCAATACTTACGTCAGCATTCGCAACGTCAAATTCCTGCTCCACGAAGTCTTGCAAGCCGGCAAACTCAATCGCTTCGGTTATTTTGCCGACTACGACGACGAAGCCATAGACATGGCGGTAGAAGCCGCCCTGCAAATCGGCGACACCCACCTCTACCCTATTTATCGGGAGATGGATAAAAACAAAGCCTACTACAAAGACGGCGAGGTACACGTCCACCCGGGCCTGCGACCTGCCATCAAGGCCATTGCTGACGGTGGGTGGATCACAGCGCCTTACGACTATGATTCCGGCGGACAGCAAATGCCTTATACTTTGATGAATGCCGGTTTGCTCATTTTTTATGCCGCCAATGCCAACGCAGGCTGCCACGCTTTTTTGACCCAGGGCGCTGCCCGGCTCATTCGGAACTTCGCTACCGAAGACCTGAAAACGCGCTACCTGCCCGATATGTACAGCGGCGACTGGCAAGGCACCATGGCCATGACCGAACCCCAGGCCGGTAGTTCGCTGACCGACCTGACCACCACCGCCGAACCGACTGAAAACGGCGCTTATAAAATCAAAGGCCAGAAAATATACATCTCCGGCGGCGACCATACCGCAGTAGACAATGTGGTTCACCTGCTGCTGGCGCGCATCAAAGGCGCACCACAGGGCATCAAGGGGATTTCCCTTTTTGTAGTACCCAAATTGCGCAATGAAGCCGGAAAATTGGTTCCTAATGACGTAACCACCGCTGGCATTTACGGCAAAATGGGGCAAAAAGGCTACGTGGCGGCCCACCTGATGCTGGGAGAAAAAGAAGACTGTCTGGGTTATTTGGTTGGTGAACCGAATCACGGACTTTCCTACATGTTCCAGATGATGAACGAAGCGCGCATCGGCACCGGCCTTGTAGCAGCGGGCACGGCTTCTGCGGCCTATTACGCCTCCCTGAAATACGCCAACGAACGGGCGCAGGGCAGACATCCTTCGCAAAAAGACCCCGCGTTGCCGCAAGCGCTGATCATAGAACACGCCGACGTTCGCCGGATGCTGCTGTTCCAGAAAGCCATAACCGAAGGCAGCGCCGCCCTGCTTTTCCAATGCAGTTACTACGGAGACATCGCCCAGGTGGCCGAAGGCGACGAAAAAGAACAGGCGCATCTGTTGTTTGAACTACTGACGCCCATCGCCAAGTCCTACCCCGCCGAAATGGGCATCCAGTCCGTCAGCGCGGGCATGCAATGCCTTGGCGGTGCCGGTTATTGCGACGATTTCCCGCTGGAGCAACATTATCGCGATATTCGCGTAAATGCCATCTACGAAGGCACGACGGGCATCCACGGCATGGATTTACTGGGTCGGAAAGTGATGATGGCAGGCGGAAAAGGCCTGACCCTGTTTATGAAAGAAATCGTAAGTGAAATCACAAAAACCCAAGAAATTGAATCTTTAAAGCTTTATGCCGGGCAAATGATTGATTCGGCTTCAGCGTTACACGAATTGACGCTTTTTCTCCTGAAATTAGCCATGAACGACAAACCAGAAGTATTTTTAGCCGACGCGACGCTGTACTTAGAAAGTTTTGGCACGGTCACCATTGCCTGGATATGGCTCAAACAAGCCATCGTTGCCGAAAAGGCACTGCAACAAGGCGGCCTGTCTGACGAAGAAACGAATTTTTACCGAGGAAAAATTGCAGCTTTTCAATACTTCTTTGAATACGAATTGCCCAAAACCAAAGCGCTGAACGAACGCTTGCGCAGCGACAACCGGATTACACTGGAGATGGAATCGGGGTGGTTGGTGTAATGTACCGACTAAAAAACAATTTTCAATACCTAAAACAAAACAAATGCCCTACTACACGCCGATCAAAGGCATCCCTGACTTGATCACCCAAAAAAGGATTGTGTCCAAACTCCTGGAATTGCGCAAAAAAATCAGCGCTGAAGTCCCTGCACGCACGGCTAAGGAAACGCTGTTGCTTGCCACCTGGAACATCCGCGAGTTTGGCGACAACCGTTCGCAGGAAAGTCTGTATTATATGGCTGAAATCATTGAGGCATTTGACCTTGTGGCCATACAGGAAGTGCTCAGCAACCTGAAAGGGCTTCAAAACCTGATTTCCCTGCTGGGAAAAAACTGGGACTACATCGTGACGGACGCGACGGATGGCTCGGCAGGCGGCGGCGAACGCATGGCCTTTTTGTATGACACCAACAAAGTGAGTTTCCGGAACATCGCCGGGGAGATTGTTTTACCCGACAACATCAAGTTAGACGGCGACCTGCAATTTGCCCGAACGCCTTTTGTAGCCGCTTTTCAGGCCGGGTGGTTCAAATTCAGCCTTTGTACCGTACATATTTTTTATGGTGAAGACAGCCCCACCAGTGCGGGTATGAAGCGCCGGGTGAACGAAATTGACACCATTGCAAAGTGGTTTCAGAAAAAGGCTAAAAATGAAAACGCCAGCTATATCCTGCTCGGCGATTTCAACATCATTGACCCCACGCATATCACCATGAAAGCGCTGGAACAGAATAAATTTTACATCCCCGATCAGTTAAAAACTAAGCCCACCGACCTTGGGCAAACCAAATACTACGACCAGATTGCCTTCAAAATAAAAGAGGACGAAGACATGCTCATTTTTGACCGGGTAAATGGCAAAGCCGGTTCATTTTCGTTCCAGGATGTCGTTTATAAAAAAGACGAAATGGCAATTTACCGGGATAAATTTGAAGAGAAGAACACCATAGGAAAAACGGAAGCGGCCATCAACACCTACTACCTGAGCAAATGGCGGACGTTCCAAATGTCAGACCACATCCTCCTATGGGTGGAATTGCATATAGATTTTAGCAATGAGTATTTGAATAAAATCGAGAAAGGCGAGTAGTGTTCGTCTTTAGAGTCGAGTGTTTGTCAAATAGCCGGGAAACCAGGTGCCGTGCCCAAAACCTGTGCCTTTCGGTGAAGGACGTATTTGCAAGCCTAATCCGTATTGGTTCTGGTCGCATAAAACATTTTGGGCGTGCTGCCGGACAACAACAGGTCGTTCGCTTGTAAAGGCGTTTGCTTTTCAATATTCGCATAACCTGACACTACGGGTTAAAGCGCCCGATTCCTTGAAATGACGCTTGCGCGGATGGCCGGAAACCCACAAGTCTGCCGGACGGAATCGAGGTAGTACTGAATGGACGCAACCTGCTTTTGGTTTTGCCCTGTTACCGGCAAGCCGAAGAGTAGGTGTAAAATACGCTATGCGGAGCAGGCTCTGCGGAAACTCAATTATGGCACGGCGTCTTCTGAGGTTAAACGCTCTATCAATTTGCAAATCGGCCGAACTGGAGTTCGGAGGTATAACGCTGCCACCGAACTGGAGTTCGGAGGTACAACGCTGACACCGAACTGGAGTTCGGAGGTATAACGCTGCCACCGAACTGGAGTTCGGAGGTATAATGCTGACACCGAACTGGAGTTCGGAGGTATAATGCTGACACCGAACTGGAGTTCGGAGGTACAACGCTGCCACCGAACTGGAGTTCGGCGGTACAATGCTACTACCGAACTGGAGTTCGGCGGTACAACGCTGACACCGAACTGGAGTTCGGAGGTATAATGCTGACACCGAACTGGAGTTCGGAGGTATAACGCTGACAACGAACTGGAGTTCGGAGGTACAACGCTACCGCACAATCGTCACCATCCGAACCGACGCGCCGGCCTCCCCGGTAACCCGGAATTGGTAGACCCCCGCAGCAAGCGACGCCGTATTGATGCTCGTCCGCTGGTCGCGCAGAATTTGGAACCCTACCAACCGCCCGGCAGCATCTCTGATTTCCAAACTGGTTTGGCCGGAAACAGCCTGCAAAAATTCGATGTTGACCGCATCGCCCGCCGGGTTCGGGTACACGTTCAAACCATAAGCCTCATCTGGATTGTTCGTGCCGGTGATGCCAACGGTAATTTCCTGCCGGTAGGCACTGTAACAAGTTCCGTTAGTGACGGTCAGTTCAACGGTGTAGGTTCCTGCTTCCGGGTAGCTGTGAACCGGATTTTGCTGCGTAGATCCGGGGCCGCCATTGCCGAAATCCCAGTACCATCCATTGGGATTCCCTGTAGAATTGTCCGTAAAATTCACCCCAAGGTTGTCGGTTTCCGCTGTAAATCCAGCCAATGGCCCCGGCGCCACACCCAGCGCCACTTCTGCCGTTTCGCTCAGGCAGGTAGCTTCCTGCACTTCCCAATCATAGAAATAATAATAGAAAGTGAACTCGTTACCCCCCGTTGCATTTGAACTATAAATGGACAGGAGACCATCTAAGTTATACGGGTAGTCGGCTCCGGCATTGTTTCGGTAGAGGTTTTCGCTTGTATTGGCTAAGCGGTATTTTCCGGCATCCGGAATTTCTAAATTAAGCACAATCCGACTCGATCCTGCAGGTGCAAAAACCGTAACGGCCTGGAGGTCTCCCCCGCCTTCGTCCAACAGGCGGATGGTGCGGTTGCCAGCGCCTTGTGCGTAAATAAATACGGACACAATTTTCAGCGGTGCAAAGGCTTCAAAAAGCACCTGGCCGTCAAATCCGGTATTGTGGTTGCCGCCGCCGCCTAAAGTATTGTCGGGTGGGCCTGCGTTAAAAATGGGTTTGTCTTCTAATTGCTGCACTGAATATGTGATTGGCGCAGTAATCTCCGGTGTTGGGAAAGCCGTGCCGGTGTAAACGACCGTACCGCCCACACTCCAGATGGCTGTATTTCCGGTTTCAACCGCCGCAGTCAGTGTTGTAGAGCCGCCTTCACACACGGTTGTGTTTCCGGAAAGCGCCGGGGCAGGCAAAGTTGAATAGACAACTTCCAGCGCATATTCATCCGTCCCGATATTGTTGGTTACCGTCAGGGTCACCGTGTAGGTTCCCGGAACGGCATATTCGTGCGAAGGATTTTCTGCTTCGCTGGTATTGCCATCGCCAAAATCCCAGAGATAGAATTGCGGAATATCGGTGGACAAATCTGTGAAGCTGAAACGACCGGAGCAATTGATCAGGGTGTTTGCCGCAAAGTTGGCCGTCGGCGGTATGGTTGCGGTCAGGCAAAGATTGGGCAAGTCGAAGTTTTCTGTTTCGTCGCCGACTTCGTTCGCGCTCCCCTGTAAGGCATCCGCACCCATGCCGCGATTCGCAAAAGCCTCCCAGATCAGGCAGCGGTGTGCGTTCTCGTACAGCATTTCATCCGCTTTCAAAATGGCGTCGCGGGCATCTAAATACCCCGGGCCGCAAGGTTGCAATTTCATCCCTTCGATGACCAACCTCAGCGCCGTATTGTTTCCGCCGGTTCCATTGTACCAATCCGGGTCGAAACCCTCTGCGTCAATCAATTTCCAGGTCATATCCCACAGCACCTGGCTCCAGATTTCGCCCACCGCATGCACGCCGACGCTGTTCGCTAAACTGCCATAAGTATGCGGATTGATGGACATGTCTGTTGAATATGGAAAACGCCGGATGCCCTGACCACTCGCGTCGTCCAACGCGTAGGTGCCGATCCCGCGGCTGTTCGGTCCCGCATCGCCCGGTTCGATGGTCAGGATCAACCCCAGCCAGTCGCTCCAGCCTTCGCCGCCCTGCTCTCCGTTGAACAGGCAATTGGAATTGGACGGGCCGCCAGTGAGCCGCGTAGAAAGGCCGTGACCGTATTCGTGGGCAATAATGCCGTTGTCGAGGGAGCCATCACGATCCTGATTCGTAGCGCCGCCGGCCGCCCCGAGGGTGATTTCGACTACCTGGCCCGCGCTCAATTGTGCCCTGATCAAATCGCCGTCAGCCTGGGAAATCATCACTGCCGGAATATTGGAGGTTCCGGCTCCACCCATCGAGATGGGGTCTCCGCCTGTATTGTTGATGACAATTACGGCAATGGCACCTGCCGCTTCCGCCGCGTTCGCCTTGCTGATAAAGGAACAGGTTCCCCGGTCTATGATGACAATTTTTCCAGCCAGATCAGCGCCATTTTGAATGGCTTCGCAGGCATCCGTAGTCGGTGCCACGCCGTCGTCAATGAGTACGGCATTTGCCGTCACCAGCGTGGCCAAACCGGGGCCAAAAGCCGCCTCTACCGCGAAATAATCCCCCGCAATGCTTTCCGGAGCAACCACCTGCACCACCGCAGGCACGTCGGCAGGCCACAAATACATTTGCATGGTGCCATTGAATCCGTCTTCCGGTGTGCTGAAATTGGCGTTGTTTGTGCCGCCGCCATCCTGGCCTTCCGCCAGCACATAATCGTCGCCCAAGCCGCCGTTTCCATAGTTATTGGCCTGAAAATTGCCGGCCCGCTCGTCAAAACCATGCACGTACAAAACGTCGTGCAGCATGTTGTTCAGGTAGAACAGGTTCGTCAGCACGGCATCCTGGTTCGCTTCCGGTGTCAGCGCCAGGTCAATCGGGAAGTCGAAATTCAGCTCCGGCCCGCCATCGGGCGAATAGCCGGGTGTATCTTCATTTGCGCGGTCTTCGTAAGCATAGACGTTATTCCCGCGGGTGATGGTGTATTCTGCGCCATCCGCCCCGTTGTCGTCGTGCCAGCCATACGGTGAAGCAACCGTGTTGTGCGGATCCGTCAGCAGGCTACGCACGCCAAACGCAGGCGCTTCGAGCGGCAGGGCATAAACGTTGTAATTGCCGGTATTGAGTTTTTCCTCCCCGACCGGGGCCACCGCTTCCGGCTGATGCTCGAAATCCCGGCAAACGGCACTGTGTTGATGCGCCGGGCCAAAATCGCAGTTGGCAGTCCAGTTGTTTTTTTCCAAATATTCGCCCGTGAGCGCGTCTATGCGGATGTTCCACCAATCTGCGCTGTTCGCCGGTGCCAGGCTGACGTTCCAGGCCAAGCGCAGGGTATTGTCCACTGCGAGGTACAGGAGTTCCACCTTGATGTTTTCCTTTGCGATGCCGCCTTTAGACCAGGTTTGGCGCAGGCGGTCGGTTTCCATGCCGATGAATTTCGGCGTTTCTTTCAGCGTCAGCCCTAAGTGCGCAGCCGCCGCTTCAATGGCCTGTTCCGCTTTCAGCACCGGCTGCGTGGCGTTCACTTTCCCGGCAGCCTTGGCGTGGAAGCGGTTGGCAAAATGCACCACTTCCCCATCGCGGAGCGCCATCGTGCTCACCGCATTAAAAATCCGGATGCCTGCCACCTGCTGGTGCAGGTAGGTGTAGGTCACCCCGGTTTCGCGGTTGGTGTACTGGTCGGAAATGACGTAGCTGGCAATATCCGCGTCGGTGAGTTGGGCTTTTTCCTGCTTTAAATAAGCATTGATTGCTGCCTGAAATTGCTGCGCACCAGCGGGGAGGAATCCTGCTAAGAGTAATATCATTAAGGCCAATCGAAGGTATTGTAGAGTGTTGGTCATACGAAAAGTTGGTTGGTTGAAAAGACAGGCTAAGCTACTGCGATTTTTTTTAATGGGTGGAATAATAGCAGGATGGTCGGGTGGGCGACGGGGATGGGATTGATACGCTTTGTATGTTTTAAATTTGGCTTTTAGCTGTGGAAGTCAGGGATCAGATTGTTTACTTCAACGTTTTCCGCACCACCAGAACCTTTTGGTCGCTGAAGTCCATCCAGGCGAAATCATAGACGATGCGGTACATTTTGTTTTCTTTATTCCAATAGATGCCGGTCATATAGTCCCACTTGAACCCGGCGCGGGTGAGCATCATTTTATCAAAGGTGATTTTAGCGTCGCTACCCATTAGCATCGCCAGAATTTCCCGGTTGCGATGCAGGTAGCCGTCCGCCTCTTTGACTACATCCCGGGTTGTTTTCTTTTGAGCAATATTGAAAGCATTTTTACAAGCTAAGCTGCAGAACCGCTTATCGCTGCGACCGACAAAATCACTCCCACATTATGCACATTCCTTTTTCATGGCCGGGCAGTTTTCTTAGAAACAGCAAGTATAAATAATTTTATCGGATTGCTATCGGTTAATTATCCGATACAATCATTTAAATTAATAAATCAATGATTATCAGTTGTTTTGTTTTCTATTTTTTCTTAGTATTGTAAATAAAAAGAGCGTATGGACATAAAAGTGTCTTCGATGGATTGGGAAAACACCACTCGGATTGCTGTCAAAAACCTGCAATTCGATCCTTCTTTCCCGGCAATGATGAAACAGGTAAAAGGCAGCTACTTCTCGCCAGAGTTTAAAGCTTGGCTGATGCCATCTACAAAAGAGGCTTGGAGCCAATTTAGAAGCGTTTTTGAAGGCATTCCTGTGACGAATTTGCTTGATGCCGCACAATCGTCTCCGGATACGGTCATTCCATCCATCCCTTTTGAAAGCGGGAAGCAAATGAAGCCACCTTCAATTGGCACTTTGCCGGATTATTTTACAAATGCGGAAAAAGTACCCGCACCATCGGAAACTCCCGAAGATTGCGTCACAGTTCGGTATTGCATTGAACAACCCGACCGGGTCTTTCTTTTTGTGCCACCCCAACGTAAAGATTGGAAATCTTTTGTGGATCAAACGCCCGGAAAATGGTGGCATTCCAGAGAGAAACTGTGGAGCGTGCCGCGCAGTAAAGAACTTTTCAAGGGGTTTCAGGATTTTTTTAAGGACAAATTAATTATTGATCGTGAAACACCGGTTGTATTACAACCATCTGAAACCAATACAACTGTAAAATTTGACAAACGACCTGATAAAATTACCATGCATGTACACCCTGAAACCCAGGATTACTGGTGTCTTGACTTGCCCCGGGACATGGTACCTACTCAATTGAGCAAAGTAAAAAACATACATGGCCGGCGTTGGAATAGATCCTTTTATTGCTGGGAAATACCCGCAACCAAACTGACCTTTCGATTTTTGGAGCAGTATCTGCCAGGCATGATCGCGTGGACCTTCCAACCTGATAAGGCCATCCCAGAGCGGTTGCCAGAGGCTGCACCACCATATCAAAAACCACAAAAACCACTTGCCGTAGCACGATATGAAGCTGCCATAATTGCTTTGGAACAAGTGCTAACGCTAAAAAGATATAGTTGGCGCACAATCAAATCGTATAAAAGCTCGCTTCGACAGTTTATCCTGTATTACAATGACATCAAGCCCAGTCAGATTACGCGCAAGCAGATCAATGATTACATCATGCACCTCATCCGTGATAAACACATCACCGAGTCTTATCAGAATCAGATTGCCTGTGCCATAAAGATTTTCTATTGCGAAGTCCTTGACCAATCTGCCAAAGCAGAAGGGTTGGTACAGGCCAAAAAGCCGCAAAAAATCCCCCAGGTGTTGACGGAAGCGGAGGTGACCCGTTTGCTGCAATCCGTAGATAACCTAAAACACCGCTGTATCCTGATGTTCATTTATTCTGCCGGATTACGACTTGGCGAACTGACCAAATTACGCCTGACAGATATACAGATTGATGAGCATCGCATTTTCGTACGGGATGGCAAAGGAAAAAAAGATCGGTGCACCATATTAGCAGGAAAAACAGAGGTGTTGCTGCGTGCTTATTTAGCGTGTTACCGTCCCGTACATTGGCTTTTTGAGGGCGCTGACGGCGGTGCCTACAGTGACCGCAGTGTGCAGGCAATTTTTACGGCGGCTAAAGAACGCTCAAAGATCAATCCATTAGCAACCGTACATACGCTGCGGCACTCTTTTGCCACGCATTTGTTGGAAAAAGGGGTGGATTTGCGCTATATTCAAGACTTGCTGGGGCATGAAAGCACCAAAACGACTGAGATTTATACGCATATCACCAAAAAAAGTTGGGACAAGATAAAAAGTCCGTTAGATGATTTGGAAATTTGAAATTT
>ENA-ORBV01001504-ORBV01001504.1-microbial-mat-metagenome-genome-assembly--contig:-NODE-1504-length-51608-cov-7.616115_pt1 | contig 51608 bp, 62 predicted proteins | sample MGYA00237777_ERZ505514 | MGnify/ENA primary metagenome ERZ505514 (study PRJEB26160, sample SAMN06269048) | microbial mat metagenome | isolation source: Oligotrophic lake microbial mat | place... | reverse complement strand
CGACGGGTTCCTCGGGGCCGTGCCGCGAGCCACGCCTGTACTTTGGCCTTGCCTCGCATCAGCGTGCGCCGCATGCGAGTCCTTGCGGCGCGCCCCCTCCGCCGAACGAGTTAGCCGCTCCGTTACGACGGAACGACACGGCCCGCTTGTGACGACGTCTGCGGGCCGTACACGGCGCCCACCACTGCACCGTAGATGAGATGCCCGAGAAGGCTGCCCATGGCCAGGGCGACAGATCCGCTGAACACTGGCGCGCCCATCATGGGCATGACCGCCACCTGGGAGACCAGCCACGGCGCGATGCCGTAGATCGCGCCCCGTATCGCGGGCGGTCCGACCGGTGACGGCGAAACAATCGCATAGCCGACGGCCAGAATCACGCCCACCATCAAATGGGCAGCCCAGCCCAGTGCCACGTTGCCGCCCATCTGTCCCGCCAACATCTCCGCGGGATTCATGCGAGGTATGCCCATCATCGGCGCAAGCCACACGCCAACTGCGGTCATCACGAGCGTGCCAACGACGCCTGCGATAACGGCGCGAGTCCAGTTGCGTTGCATAGCAATTCTCCATGTGAGGTCACTTCGCTTCGGCAAGGCACGAGCCATTCCTTTGGTTCCGTGCGCGACGCAAAGGAAATTCAGCGGGATCGGTCCACCGCGACGAACAGAATCGCTGTAGTCCCCTTGCTTCCGATGACGATGCGGAACTAATATACCCTGTAGGGTATTACCAACCCGACGCACCGAACCGATTGGTTCCGACGCGCTGAACGACGACACCTTCCGGACCACTCCATTTATGAAACGCGAACTCGTCATCTCGGGTATGACCTGTCTCGACTGTTCGCGCCACGTGACCAAAGCGCTCGAGCACGTGTCGGGAGTCAGATGCGCCGCCGTCGATTACCGCGGTGGGCGCGCGACTGTCGAGCTCGACCAATCGGTAGCACCTAGCGTACTCGCTGACGCAGTTGCTCGCGTGGGGTACCGCGTCGAACGGGAAGGTGACGCCCCGTCCGTCGCGGGCGAGCCGCCTGGCCGGACGCACCAGCGCGCGGATGGTGTTGTCGGAGGGACGCCTGCCGGTACCGCCGACTTCGATCTGCTCGTGATCGGGACCGGCGGCGCGGGAATGGCGGCGGCCATTCAGGCGGTCGGCATGGGGGGCAAGGTCGCTATCGTCGAGGCGGGTACCCTGGGGGGCACCTGCGTCAACGTGGGGTGCATCCCGAGCAAGGACCTGATCGAGGCGGCCGCCCACTACCACGCCGCGCGGAAGGGCTTCCCCGGCATCGCCCCCTGCGAGCCGACGGTCAACTGGGCCGCCATCGTGCGTCATAAGGACGACCTCGTGGGCGAGCTCCGCCAGGCGAAGTACGTCGACGTCCTCGCCTCCTACCCCGGCATAGCGATCCTCGAGGGTCGGGCGCGTTTCGTGGGTGGGGATGACGGAGCGCCACTGCGCGTGCGCGTGGGGGACGGCGACGACGCACGCGAACACCGGGCGCGTAAGGTCGTCATCGCGACAGGGACGCAACCGTCAGCACCGCCGATTTCCGGGCTCGACGCCGCGAATGCGCTCACCAGCACGACGGCGATGGAGATGGACACCCTTCCAGCATCGCTCATCGTGCTCGGTGGCAGCGCCGTCGGGCTCGAGCTCGGACAGATGTTCGCCCGCTTCGGCGTCAAGGTCACGGTCGTCGAGCTCGCGCCGCGCCTTCTCGCGAACGAGGATGAGGCGATTTCCGAGGCGCTCCGAGGTTACCTCGAGGACGAGGGGATCGAGATCCACACCGGGATGCAGACCACGCGCGTAGAGCACGACGGCGAGGGCGTAGTCGTCCACGTGTCGCAGGGGACGCTTACCGGAGAGCTCCGCGCCGAGCGTCTTCTCGTGGCCGCCGGTCGTCGACCGAACACGCGCGACATGGGCCTCGACGACGCAGGCGTCGCGTTGACCGCGAGCGGCTTCGTACGCGTCGACGCGACCATGCAGACGTCGAACCCCGACGTGTACGCGGCGGGCGACGTCACCGGCGGCCCTGGGTATGTCTACGTTGCCGCCGCAGGTGGGCGCATCGCTGCGGAGAACGCGATGAAGAGTCTCGCGCCGATGAGAACGCCGAACGACGACCCGCGTGAGTTCGACCTCTCGGTAGTACCGAATGTGACCTTCACCTCGCCGCAAGTCGGCTCTGTGGGCTTCACCGAAGCCGGCGCGCGCGCGCGCGGGTTCCACGTCGAGGTGTCGATGTTGAAGATGGACCAGGTGCCCCGTGCTCTCGTCAGCCACGACGCGCGTGGCCTCGTCAAGGTGGTTTCGGAATCCGCGAGCGGAAAACTGCTCGGCATTCATGCTATCGCGCCGAACGCCGGTGAATTCATGGGTGAGGTAGCGCTTGCGGTCCGCTTCGGGCTCACCGCCCGGGACGTCGCGAGTACCCTGCACCCGTACCTGACGTGGATCGAGAGCGTGAAGCTCGCTTCTCAGGGCTTCGAGATGGACGTCAGCAAGCTGAGTTGCTGCGCGTGAAACACACGACACGCCAACGCCCCACATCGGAGAACGACGTGAGCGAAACGACACGACGCAGCGGCAAGAAGACGGCACGCAATCGCGCAGACGCGCATCCAGCAAGCTCCGCGGAGTTGGCGCTTCCCATCGTGGAGGCGGACGACGGCATCTACCTCACGGGTGAGGCGGAGCGAGCGATATACAACCGGCTCTCGCGACTCGAGGGGCAGGTGCGCGGCGTCAAGCGCATGCTCGCCGAGCGGAAGTCCTGCGATGACATGCTAGTGCAGGTCTCCGCGCTCAAGCAGGCGGTCAACGGCATCGCCGCAGAGTTGCTGCAGGCGCACATGGAGACCTGCGTACTCGGTCGCATGGAGGCTGGGGAGGGTAAGCAAGCCCTCGTGAGTCTTCGCAACGCGCTCGCGAAGGTGATGAAGCATGGCTGAACACATGCATCCGGTGAAGCGCACTCCCGCGAACTCCACGATACAGCCGGGGAGTACGCGACGCGGACTTGCGGCATCGGCCGGCGCCGTCGTGGCGGCGCTTCTCGCCTCGCTCTGTTGCGTGGGCCCAGTCCTCTTCGTGACACTCGGCATCGGAGCGGGGCTCGCGAGCCGCTTCGAGCCGTTCCGGCCGTTCTTCATTGTGCTCACGCTCGGGCTCCTCGCGCTCGGCTACCACACCGTGTACGGCCGCAAGCCCGTCACCTCGAGTGCTGATGCGCCGCCCTCGTGCGGGCCCGACGGCGCTTGCCACGTCCCACGCAACCGCTCGAGAGACAAGACCCTGCTGTGGGTGGCGATTGCGCTCGCCGCCCTCCTCCTCACCTTCCCGCAGTGGTCTCGCCTGTTCGCATGACCCCTCACCTTCAGCCGGAATCGGAATGAACAAGACCATCATGGCGCTCGGTGTCCTCGCGGCCGCCGGAACGCTCTCCATTTCCCCGCTGTGCGGGGCCGGCGCGACATCCCTCTCCGCGGCAGCGCGCGGCCCCATCGCGACCGTGATGGCCAAGGTCGTCACGTTTCACGTGCAGGGTATGACCTGCGGCGGGTGCGTGATCGGCGTGCGCACCGTACTCACTCGGCTGCCGGGCGTCGCCAAGGCGAACGTCAGCTATGAGAACAGTCTCGCCATCGTGACCTTTGATCCGTCAAAGGTCTCCATCGAGCGCATGGTCGCCGCGATCAAGAAGCTCGGCTACACTGCGACGGTGGTGGTCGCGTGAGCGCGACTGACTCTTTCGATCTCGTCGTCCTCGGTACGGGGGCCGGAGGCTCGACGCCCGCGGCTAAATGCCGAGAGGCCGGCTGGCGCGTGGCCGTCGTGGATGACCAGCCGTACGGCGGCACCTGCGCAGTGCGCGGCTGCGATCCGAAGAAGGTGCTCGTCGCCGGATCGCAGGCGGTCGTGCTCGGACGCGGAACTCCGCTCGGCCACTTCGACCAGGATCTTGTCGCCACTCTCATCGAGCATTCGCGTCACGTCGGCATCGACGTGCGGCTCGACACCAGCGTCACGTTTGTTGAGCGCCAGTCCGATACGGATGCGGGAGCGCGCTACCGTGTTCACACCGACACTAACGGGCACGCAGGCATGGTCGAAGCAGATCTCGTCGTGCATGGCGGCGGACGCGTGCCCAACACCGACACGCTGGATGCGGCGCTCGGCGACATCACGATAGACGCACACGGCGGCGTAGCGGTGAACGAGTATCTCCAGAGTGTCTCGAACACGCGCGTCTACGCGGCTGGCGACGCCGTGCTGCCGCCTGGCGCCATCCCCCTCACTCCCGTCGCATCCCACGAGGGAGCCGTGATCGCCTCGAATCTGTTGCACAGCGATCAGAAACGGCCTGATTACCGCGGGATACCCAGCGTCGTCTTTACGGGCCCGCCTCTCGCCTCTGTCGGCCTCACCGAAGCGGAGGCGCGACGGCAGGGGATTGAAGTGCACGTGCAGCGCGGCGACACGTCCAGCTGGTACTCCAATCGACGAGTCCGGGAATCAGTTGGGATGTACAAGACGATCATCGAGGCGAAGACAGACCGTCTCGTTGGCGCCCACCTACTCGGGACTCACGTCGACGAGATGATCAATCTGTTTGCCGTCGCCATTCGCTGTGCGCTGCCAGCGACTGAGCTTCGGCACATGATCTACGCGTACCCGACAAGCATGTCCGACATCCCGTACATGCTGTAGTCTTTCCCGAGAGTGGACGATTGCAAACGAGCTAGCTGCGTAAGGCGTAGCGGAGAATTGCCGTGATGCTTCATCAGGATGGTGACACGAGAATGCTGGAGGTCCTCCAACGCCAGGCGTTCGAATACTTTGTCCGAGCCGCGAACCCGAACAACGGGCTGATCGCCGACAGCTCGCGGGAAGGTGCTCCGTGCAGCATTGCCGCCACTGGGCTCGGCCTCGCCGCCTACGTCGTGGGCGCGGAGCGGGGCTTCCTCCCCCGTCGCGACGCCGCCGCGCGGACGCTGACCGCGCTGCGGTTCTTCCGCGACAGCCCCCAGGGCGAGGAGCCGGACGCCACCGGCCATCGAGGCTTCTACTACCACTTCCTCGACATGAAGACTGGCCGGCGCGTTTGGCAATGCGAGCTGTCGATGATCGACACGGCGATCCTGATCGCCGGAGTACTCACCAGCGGAACATTCTATTCGGCCGCAGCCGACGACGAACGGGAGATCCGCGAGCTCGCCCGGTTCCTCTACGAGCGGATCGACTGGCCCTGGGCCGCCGCAGGCAGCCCCGTGGTGCACATGGGATGGAAGGCCGGGGCCGGTTTCCTGAGCTACGGCTGGGAGGGATACAGCGAGGCGATGCTGCTCTACATCCTTGGCCTGGGCTCGCCCACGCACCCACTGCCTGCGGAGAGCTACGGCGCGTGGTGCCGGGCCTATCAATGGGAGAACCTCTACGACATCGATTTCCTCTTCGCGGCGCCGCTGTTCATCCACCAGCTTTCGCACATCTGGATCGACTTGCGCGGCATCCAGGATGCGTTCATGCGGGAGAAGCGGTCCGACTACTTCGAGAACAGCCGCCGGGCGACCGCTGTCCAACAGCAGTACGCCCTGCGCAACCCCATGTCGTTCAAGGGGTACGGTGAGAACTGCTGGGGGATCACCGCCGGGCTCGGCCCCGGCTTCTCGCAGCAGCGCGCGGAAGGGGGCCTCGAGCGGCAGTTCTACGGCTACGCGGCCCGGGGGGTCCCTTTCGGATCCGACGATGGAACCCTGGCGCCCTGGGCGGCCGCCGCGTCCCTTCCCTTCGCACCGGAGATCGTTCTGGCCGCGCTCCGGCACTTCCGGGACGCGTATCCGGAAACCCTCAGCACGGACGGGCTTCTGACCAGTTTCAACCCCAGCTTCGACACCGGCGACGGGGCGCGCCACGGTTGGCTCTCCCCGGAACACCTCGGGCTGGACCAGGGACCGGTGGCCCTGATGATCGAGAACTACCGCTCGGGGCTGCTCTGGCGCCTGATGCGCGAGTGTCCCGTCATAGTGACCGGGCTCCTCCGCGCGGGATTCGGCAAGGGATGGCTGGGATCGAGCAACCGATGAACGAGGCCGACCACACCGAAATGGTGCACGAATCCTGGCGCTGGATTGCCGTCATCCTCATCACGTTCGCCCTCCACCTCGCATGGGAGATGGCCCAGCACAACCTCTATCTACAGGTGCAGTCCATGCCGTTCTGGCGGGCGACAGCATGGTGTGTGAGAGCGACGGTGGGGGATCTCGTGATCACGACGATTGCGTTCTCGGCGGCGGCGATGTCGGGCGGACGGCATTGGCCGCTGATCCGGCGGCGTCTCTCCCCGGCGCTGATCTTTCTGGCCGTCGGCATTCTCATCACCATCGGATATGAGATCTACGCCGTCTCGACCGGCAGGTGGGCTTACGACGAACAGATGCCGCAAATTTTGGGAATCGGATTGTCGCCGCTGCTGCAATGGATCGTCATCCCGCTTCTGGAGATCGCCGCATTCCGGAAGATCTGGAGACGTGCTCGAATCGACCTGCTGGAACGCACACCGCGCGATCACGCTGCAACCGAGAGGAGCATAACGAATCGAACGTAGGCGGCGGCGCGATCGATGCGGTGCATGCCGGAGAATGCCATCGGGAGCTCGAACCAACACCTGAGCACGAAAAACGGAGGAGTTGATCTCATGCAAAGTGTGACGGGAATGGGCGGTTGGATGTCGCTGTGGGCAGTGATCGGCGTTTTACTGGTCATCTTCCTGATCGTCGCGATCGTGAAGATGACTCAGAAGAAGTGAAGGCTGGCGCCGTCGGCTTCAACACCGATGAATGAGACCGACCACACCGAGTCAGGCGCCGCGCTGCTGCCGAACGACGCCTACGACGCCGAACTGCTGGCCAACGTGCGGCCGGCGGGCTGGACGAACCCGCAACCCGCCCCCTGCTACAACCTCGTCGTCATCGGCGCCGGCACCGCCGGGCTGGTCACCGCGGCCGGCGCCGCCGCCCTCGGTGCCACGGTGGCGCTGGTGGAACGAAGCTTCCTGGGCGGCGATTGCCTGAACTTCGGCTGCGTACCTTCCAAGGCGCTCCTGCGCGCCGCGCATTTCTACACCGACCTCCACCAGGCGCCGAGATTCACCGGGGGCGCGCCGGTGCCCTCGGAAGCGAATTTCGCCGCGGCCATGGAGCGCATGCGCCGCCTCCGCGCCCGCATTAGCCACCACGATTCGGCCCAGCGGTTCCAAGCGCTGGGTGTCGACGTGTTCCTGGGCGACGCCGCGTTCGTCGATCGCCGCACGGTGAAGGTCGCCGACGCCACGCTCAAGTTCACGAAGGCCGTCGTCGCCACCGGCACCCGCGCCGCCCGACCACCCATCGATGGACTCGAAGCAGCCGGCTATTTGACCAACGAAACAGTCTTCAACTTGACCGAGCGCCCCCGGCGGCTGCTGGTGATCGGCGGCGGCCCCTTGGGCTGCGAGCTGGCCCAGGCCTTTGCGCGCCTGGGCTGCGAGGTGATCATCGCCGGCCGGGAACCCTACTTCCTCCCCGGCGAGGAGCGAGACGCCGCGGAGATCCTCGCCAACGCGCTGCGCAGAGACGGCATCGAGGTGCGGCTCAACACGGAGGTGGCGAGCGTCATCAAGGTGGACGGCGAGAAGCGCGCGCTCCTGATGAACGACCACCATGAAGCGTGGGTCGCGGTGGATGAGATCCTGGTGGGGGTGGGGCGGGTACCAAACGTCGAGGCGCTGAATCTCGAGGCGGCGGGCGTCGAGTACGACGTCGAACGCGGCGTGCGAGTGAACGATTATCTGCAGACCAGCAACCGGCGCATCTATGCCGCCGGCGACGTGGCCCTGGAGCGCAAGTACACCCACATGGCGGACGCCACGGCGCGCATCGTGATCCAGAACGCGCTGTTCTGGGGCCGCAAGCGACTGAGCTCGCTGACAATTCCCTGGTGCACGTATACCGACCCGGAGATCGCCCACGTGGGCGTGTACGTGAAGCAAGCGCAGGAGCAGGGCTTTCCCCTCAAGACCTTCACCATTCCGATGAGCGACGTGGATCGGGCGGTCCTCGACGGCGAGGAGGAGGGTTTCGTCAAGATCCACGTCCGCGAGGGTACCGACACCATCGTGGGAGCGACCATCGTCGCGCGGCACGCGGGGGAGATGATCAACGAGATCTCCCTGGCCATGGTGGCGGGGATCGGCCTGAAAACCGTGTCGCAAGTGATCCATTCCTATCCGACCCAGGCGGAGGCGATCCGCAAGGCTGGCGACGCCTACAACCGTACGCGCCTGAGCCCAACCCTGAAGGCGCTCAGCAGCCGCTGGCTGGCCTGGTCGAGATGATGGCGAAGACGGGCATGGGAGCCCGCACCCGGCAAGGAAGCCCCCGATGGAACTGGATCGATTGCATGCCCACCGAGGACTCGGCCTCTTGACTCTCTACTCGACTAGAGGTGCTACTCTCCTCATCAGTTGAACCTCGTCGATGCCGCTCAGCGCTCTGCCCTCAGGGAATCGGCTTGTCTGCAAAGGAGACACCATGGCAAACAGCAGCACGGGAACGTTGGTCCACGTGAAGGCAAGCGGCATGATGTGCTCCTTTTGCACGATGTCGGTCGAGAAGGCACTCGGGCGGATGCCCGGCGTAAACAACGTGCAGGTCAACCTCGTCCACGGCATCATCCTCGTGGATGCGGATACCGACCTCATCACCGAACCGCAGATCGCCCAGAAGGTCGAGGATCTGGGCTATACGGTGGTCGCCACCGAGGTGCAGCAGTACCTGAGCGATGAGGCACTCTTCGCCACCATCCGGCGCCGTGGGCTCCTCGCCATGGCGCTCGCGGTCGCTGACCTCGTCTTCGATCCGCTCAACCTCGTCGGTGCGCCGGACCGCCTGCGCACCCTCGTGAGTGGTGTGGTCGCCTTGGTGGTCCTCACGTGGATCGGCTACCCGATCCTCCGAAAGACACTCATGGCCGTGGGACAGCGCGTCATCAACGCGAACGTCTTGCTCTCCACGGGGGCCTGGGGCGCGTTCGCCATCGGAGTGGGGCACCTCGCCGCACCAGCCGCCTGGCCCAACTTCTTTCCGGTCGCGACGTGGCTCATGGCGCTCCATCTCTTCTTCGGCGCCTTCAAGCTGCTCACGCGGAAGCGCGCGGCGGAGTCTGTGCGGCGCCTTCTTTCCCTCCAGGCGCAGGGAGCGCGCGTAATCCGTGGGGAGGCGGAGGTTGAGATGCCCGTCGCCGAGGTCACGGTCGGCGACGTCGTCGCAATCCGCCCCGGGGAGCGTGTGCCGCTCGACGGGGTCGTGCTGAGTGGCGCCTCCAGCTTCGATATGTCGGCGGTCACGGGCGAAAGCGTGCCCGTTTATCGCGAGCAGGGCGGCGAGGTGGTCGGTGGCACCATGAACCTGGACGGGTTCGTGAAGGTCCAGGTGAGCCGGATCGCCGCCGAGGGCTTCGTCGCGCAAATTGTCGGGTTGATGCGACAGATAGAGGAGCGGAAGCCGCCGATCCAGCTCCTCATGGATCGGCTGATGAACTACTACGGTCCGGTCGTCTATGGCATCGCCGGGCTCACGTTCCTCGGCTGGCTTCTCTACGCCGGGAGTGTGAGCGCGGCGACGCTGATCGCGCTCACGGTCATCATCATGGGGTATCCCTGTGCGCTTGGCATTACCACGCCGATGGTGCTCGCCATTGGGGGGGGCCACGGGATCGCGCGCGGGCTCCTCGTCCGGGCCGGAGAGTTCTTCCAGGCGCTGGCCGAGACCGACACGGTCGTCTTTGACAAGACGGGCACGCTCACTTACGGCCGTCCAACGGTGCGCGAGGTGGTCGCCATCGGACTGACCAACGAGGAGCTACTCGCCGTGGTCGCCTCAGCGGAGGCGGGGAGTGAGCATCCGCTCGCCGGAGCGCTTGTGCGGTATGCGCAGTTTCACGAGATCCGCACGTCCGAGGCGACCGACTTCCGCGCGGTCGCCGGAAAAGGAGTGGTCGCGACCGTTGAGGGCCGCCGCGTCGTGGTCGGTCGTCCGTCGTTCCTCGAGAGCGAGGGCGTCACGATGCCGCCAGCCGCAGAGCTGCCCAACCGGCTTCGCAAGCTCGAGACGGGTCACACGGTGGTCTATGCCTCGGCGGACGGGCGTCTCGTGGGTGCACTCGCGCTCCAGGACACAGCGCGCCCGGGCGCTGCGCGCGCGATCCGTCGCCTCCACGAGCTGGGGCTCCGGACGGCGATGCTCACCGGCGACAGTCGTGGCGTCGCCAATGCGGTCGCGCGCGCGATTGGCATCGACGAGGTGCACGCTGAGCTCCTGCCGCACGAGAAGGTCGCCGTTATCGAGCGGCTGCAACAACAGGGACGCACGGTCGCCATGGTCGGCGACGGCATCAACGACGCCCCAGCCCTCGTGCAGTCGGACGTCGGCATCGCGCTGGGCGCTGGGACGGACGTAGCCATGGAGTCGGCCGGCGTCGTGCTCGTGAGCGACAAGCTGGACAAGGTGGCGAGCGCCATCGTCCTCGGTCGCGCCTCGCACCGGAAGATGAAGCACAACATCGCCATCGCCGTAACGGCGAACGTCGTCGGGATCACGCTGGCCATCGTCGGCGTCATTACCGCGCCGCTCGCCATTGCGATCATGGCGGTCTCGGTGCTCGCCGTCCTCGCCTCAACGCTGCTGCTCGTCCGCCTCGAGCTGGACGTGGCGGCGACGGAGGACGCGGCCACGGCAACAGACGTCGTCAAAACGGTGATTCCTGCCCGACGCATGCACTGCGACGCCTGCTCGCGGCTTATCCGGCGCAAGCTGTCGACGCTCGACGGCGTTCGCACCGTGGAGCCGGATGCCGTCCGGAAGGAAGTATTCGTCGCGTACGAGCCCGCGCGGATGAGCGAGGACCGTCTTCGCCAGGAGCTCGAGGCACTGGGCTTCCGGTAAGGCAGAGAACATTCACCCATGCCAGTGGGGTGAAAGACACAGGCAGAGAACGGGAGGAAGCAATGGCAACGCAATCGACGCGAGAAACGCAGGGCATGCAGCGAGCGAGTGTCGGGCATGCGCGGACTCGTGTAGCCAGATGGAGGCGCAACACGTCGGACGACAACACGAAGGACCGGGTCCGCACCAGTGTGCCGCCGACTCTATGAGTCCGACCGCCTTTCTCGAGCAGATTTCGGCCTCGATCGCACGGTATCCGGTCGTCGCGGTACTCGCCGCGGCAGCCGGTGGGCTGTTCTCGACAAGCGTCTGCCCGTGCACGGTCCCGGGCGGGATCGGACTCGCCGGTTACATCGGCGCGGGGGCAGCCGCCGACTCGCCATCCGGGTTGCGTCGGGAGCGCCGGGTCCACGCGGCCAGCGCAGTCGCGTTCTTTCTCGGCCTCGCCGGTTCACTGGGCTTGCTGGGGACGTTGGCTGCGGTCCTTGGCCGTGTGCTGCAGCGATGGGATAGCGCATTCTCGCTCGCGGCGGCAGCCACCACGCTCGTTGCGGCGCTGGCCGCCTTCGCCGGACCCGCGCTCCGTCGTCACGTTCCCGATCCCCACGTGCGCCAACGCGGGGGCCTCGTCGGGGCTGTGGTGTATGGTGTCCTCTTCAGTGTGGCCACAATCACGAGTTCGGCAGGGCCCCTGCTGCTCGTGCTCACGCTTGCCGCCGCGCTGGGACACCCGTGGTATGGCTTCGTCCTCTCGCTCGCGTACGGCGTCGGTCGCGCGTTGCCGTTCTTGTTGGTCGGCGTCTTCGCTGGTCGCGTCGTGGGATGGTTGGGCGCTCTCGACCGTCGGCGGCGCACGGTAGAGGTGATGAGCGGCGTTGCGCTACTTGGCATGTCGGTCTACTTCGTTCACCTCTCCGCGCTCCTTCGGCGCTGACATGCACCCGACATCGATGCTCATGGCACGGCACGGAGTTGGCACCGCACTCCTCACCTTCGCCGGCGTCCAGTTGGCGTGGGCGCTGGACGCCGTTCCACTCTTCCGGGGCGAGGCCAGCGAGCACCCGCTGGCGCATCGTGGATCGTCGGTCACGGGGACAGGAGCGTCATGAGATGACACCAATCGGAAAGCGGGGCATGCTCGCGGGGGAAGTCGCGACGAAGCTCGGCGTCGGTGTGCAAACGCTGCATTACTACGAGCGTGAGGGGCTGATCCCATCGCTGCCCCGCTCCGCAGCAGGGTACCGAATCTTCACAGCCGAGATCGTAGAGCGTCTCGGCTTCATCCGGAAGGCTCAGGCGCTGGGCCTCACACTCGAGCAGATTCGAGAAGTGCTGCGTCTTGTCGAGCGTGGCGGGTGCCCATGCGGACGCGTGCAGGATGCGCTTACGACAAGGCTCGCGGACGTGGATGCGCGGCTCCGCGAACTACGGAGCTTCAGGCGCGACCTTGCGGCGCTCGTCGCGCGGAGCGCGGAGTTCAGCGCGCAGGCTGGAGGTACGGCGATCTGCTCTATCGTCGAGCATGCCGAAGCGCGCCAGAGCATGCCCCGCAAAGGACCACCGCTCGCACGTCACAGGAGAACATGGTGAACCTCGCCGCCGCTGACAGCGTGGCGCAATTCGTGAGGACCGCGGGCGTACCAATGCGATCCGTCGCGGAGGCTCGGCGACTCTGGGCGGTCGTCGATCGGCCGAACCTGATGGTGAAGATCCCGGCCACGCTCGCGGGCATGGAGGCGATCGAACTGACCATCGCGGACGGCATAAATGTCAACGTCTCGCTCATCTTCTCGCTGACGCGGTATCACGACGTTGTAAAGGCGTATCTGGCCGGACTTCGCAGGCGTGCGCGCGCCAAGGCATCAGTGCACACGATCTTCTCCGTGGCGAGCTTCTTCGTCAGTCGCGTCGACTCTGCCGTGGATCGCCTGCTCGATACCCAGGTCGCGACCGGCACAGCCGACACCGCCGCGATGCGCGCGCTCAAGGGCAAGGCTGCCATCGCCAATGCGCAATTGGCCTACGGGGCGTTGGAGGGCCGGTTCCGCTCGGCCGACTTCTCGTCGCTGCGGGACGCCGACGCCCAGGCCCAGAGCCCGCTGTGGGCCAGCACGTCGTCAAAGAACCCCGCATATCCGGACCTGTACTACGTCGAGGCGCTGGTGGGCCGCGAGACAGTGGACACGATGCCGCCGGCCACCATCGCCGCCTGTCGCGATCACGGCGCGTCGAGGCTGCGGATTGCTGAGAATCTCGATGGCGCGCGTGCGACACTCGCCGGTCTGAAAGCCGTTGCGGTCGATCTGGATGCCGTCCTCGCGCACGAAGTGGAGGGCGTGGTGTCGTTCGCGAAGTCGTACGAGTCGCTGCTCGCGGTCATCGAGGACCGTGCCCGCGCTGCGGGAGGACCATCGCGATGAAGGCCGTTGCCGTGCGTCCCCGTGATCTGGCCGTGTTCATGGTGCGACGGCTCGGAACCTCCGTCAACGACCGGATGGGATTGCTGGACATGGCCACCGACGACACCTGTTGCGAGCGTGGCATGTCTCTGCGCCACGGATTCCTGAGGGAGCGGGTGGGTGGACGATGTCGACTTTGCGTGCAAGCGGCCGGAATCATTGCGCGCGGTCGGCGTGCTGCTCGAGCCGCTTTCCGTCGCGGCCAAGGCCAACCTTCAGGCGTACGAGATTCAGCGGCGTCTCGGCGTGTGGCGGCCCCGGTGGGTAATCGTGCTTGGAGCGGAGCCGCCCGGGCTGCTCGCCACGATGACGCGGCGAACGCGCTCCGCGTTGCTGATCGCCTGATCAGGCGGCTCGGATGACGACCATTCCGTGGATTGACGATTCGCTCGCGGCAGAACTGCAAAAGTACCCTCGGATTGCGTACGCAGTCCGACTATTTCGTTCGAACGCCACGATTTTTCAGCACCCTGCAAACTTATGCGTGATCCAAACTTGCCACTTCAGAATCAAGTAGCCCTCGTCACCGGCGGGAACTCGGGCATCGGCGAAGGGATCGTGCGCTGCATGGCCGAGGCGGGCGCGGCCGTCGGCGTAAACTACGTCAGCCATCCCGAAGCGGCGGAAAAGCTCGTCGATGAAATCAAGCGCGCGGGCGGGAAAGCCGTCGTGCTCGAGGCCGATGTGAGCAAGGAAGATCAGGTCAAGGCCATGTTCGTGAAGTTACTGGAGGAGTTCGGCACGATCGACATCATGGTCAACAATGCCGGCCTGCAACGCGATGCGGCATTGCTCGAGATGACTCTCGAGGAATGGAATCTCGTCATCGATATCAATCTGACCGGGCAGTTTCTTTGTTCGCGGGAAGCGGCGCGTGAATTTCGCCGGCGCGGCCTCCGGCCTGAGATTTCTTGTGCGGCCGGCAAGATCATCTGCGTCAGCTCGGTGCATCAGATCATCCCGTGGGCGGGACACGTGAACTACGCCGCGAGCAAAGGCGGCATCAACATGATGATGCAAAGCATCGCGCAGGAGCTGGCGCCGCACAAAATCCGCATCAACAGCATTGCACCGGGAGCGATCAAGACCCCGATCAATCGCGTCGCCTGGGAAACGCCGGAAGCGGAAGCGAAGCTCCTGAAGCTGATTCCTTATGGGCGCGTCGGTGTGCCGCGGGACATTGGAGACGCGGCGGTCTGGCTGGCTTCGGACAAATCCGATTACGTCAACGGCACAACGTTGTTTGTCGATGGCGGGATGACGCTTTACCCGGGCTTCGCGACCGGAGGTTAAGGATGAAGCGGCCAAGCGACAACGGTTACGCACCGATCCGTGGCTATGCGCTGCCGGGCGATTGTCACGGCTCGGCCCTCGTCTCACGCGATGGCAGGTGGATTGGTGCAGTCTCACGCGGTTCGATGCCGATAGGATTTTCTTCCGGATCCTGGACGCACGATCCGGTCGTAACTGGTGAATCCGAAGTGGAGATGCTCTCATGAAGATTCAAGTCTATTCCGATGCCACACCGGCCACAGGTCACGACCGCAAACTGTGGAGGCGACATTCATGACCGCGACCTTCACGTCCCGCCTGTCGGCAACGAGCACGCCGCTGAAGCACGCGTGGGAACACACCGTGGGCAGCGGTCATGCGCCACTTGCACTCCGCGCGGATTGGCAGGAGCAGCTCCGCCGCTGCCACGACGAGCTTGGCTTTCGGTATGTGCGCTTCCACGGACTGCTCTCGGATGACATGGGCACGCTCATCGCCCACCAGGGCAAGGCGCTCTATTCCTTCTTCAATGCCGACCGCATCTGCGACTTCCTGCTGTCGATCGGCATGCGCCCCTTTGTCGAGCTGGGCTTCATGCCGGAGATGCTGGCTTCGAGGCCCGAAACCGTTTTCCACTATCGGGGGAATATCACGCCGCCTGCGGATTACGACGCCTGGAGCACGCTCATTCGTAAACTGGTCGGCCATTGGGTCGAACGCTACGGCATCGCCGAGGTGCGCCAGTGGTTCTTCGAGGTCTGGAATGAACCGAATCTCCCGGCATTCTGGACCGGCACACGAGAGGACTACTTCACACTCTACGCGCATACGGCGCAGGCGATCAAGTCCATCGACGGGTCGCTCCGCGTTGGCGGCCCGGCGACCGCAATGAGCGCGTGGGTCGAGGAGCTGCGGGATTACGGCGAGATCAATCGCCTGCCGGTTGACTTCATCAGCACGCACATCTACCCGACCGACCCACTCGGCTTCGAGGGCGCGGATACGGAAGAGCAGCTCGCCAACAGCCCGCGGGACCTCCTGCGTGACCGGGCGAAACTCGTGTGCGAACAGGCGCGCGGACGCCCTGTCTATTTTACCGAATGGAACATCACGTCCAATCCGCGGGACCACTACCACGACGAGCCGTTTGCTGCGGCCTACGCCGCCAGGATCGTGTTGGAGACGGACTCCTTCGTAGAGGGTTACAGCTACTGGACCTTCACCGACATCTTCGAGGAGAACTACTTTCCCTCGATCCCGTTCCATGGCGGGTTCGGTCTGCTTAATCTCCATGGCATCCCGAAGCCGATCTACCGCGCCTTCCAGCTTTTGCACCAGCTCGGCAACGAGCTGCTTCCAGTCGTCGGCGTGCACGAGACGGTCGATGTCTGGGTCGTTCGCAAGCGCGGTTCGATCACGGTGTTTCTCACCAACCACGCCCAGCCGCGTCACGACATCGTCATGCAGCGCGTGGAAATCCGTTTGACCGATGCTCCCGCACCCCTTGCGGCCACCATTGAGCGCATCGACGATGACCATGCGAACCCGCGCAGGCAGTGGCATGAGATGGGCGAGCCGGAGTATCTGAGCCGCTCGCAAGTAGAGGAACTCGAAGCTGCCTCCCGGCTCGTGAAGGAGTCGTTCGATGTGACCTACGCGGATGGCACCGTCCGCTTCGACGTTGATCTTCCTCCGCACGCAATCGCAGCCGTCACGCTGGCACTTACCCCCGAGCCATCCGTCGGAGGGGCCGCCAGGTGACCGTGACCGGCCAGCCGCCAATGACCGAGCAGACGCTCGACCAGCTCCAGCGCGCCGCGTTCAGCTACTTCCTACTAGCGGTGAATCCGGCCAACGGACTGATCGCCGACACCACGCGCGATAACTCGCCGGCCAGCATCGGGGTGGTGGGATTTGCGTTGTCGGCCTATCCGATCGCGGTGGAGCGGGGCTGGATGACGCGGGCCGATGCGGTCGAACGCAGTCTCGCGACGCTACGTTTCTTCCGCGACAGCGATCAGAGCGGCAGTCCGGAGGCCACCGGTTACAAGGGTTTCTACTACCACTTCCTCGACATGCACACCGGTGCTCGCGTCTGGCGCTCGGAACTGTCGACGATCGACACGGCGCTCCTCATCGCCGGGGCGCTGACCGCCGGCCGGTACTTCGCCGAGAAGACACCCGAGGAAACCGAGCTCCGCGCGCTCGTCGAGACGCTGTACCTTCGAGTCGACTGGCGGTGGTCACAGGGTGGGGTGGCCACGATCAGGCAAGGCTGGAAACCAGAAAGTGGATTCCTGAACTATGGGTGGGATGGATACAACGAGTCGATCGTCCTCTACGTCCTCGCGCTGGGCTCGCCGACGCACTCGATTGCGGGCGACAGCTTCGAGGCCTGGACCGCGACCTACCAGTGGGAGAATTTGTATGGCTACGAGTTTCTGTATGCGGGGCCGCTGTTCATTCACCAGTTCTCACACGCCTGGATCGATTTTCGCGGCATCCAGGATCGTTTCATGCGCGAGAAGGGCTGCGACTATTTCGAGAACAGCCGGCGCGCGACCGAAGTACACCGTGAGTACGCGCGGCGCAACCCGCACGGGTTCCGCGGCTACGATGAGAATTGCTGGGGCCTGACCGCCTGTGACGGCCCGAGCCATCAGTTGCCCGATCTGGCCGGTGCGGGCAGCGAGCGACGGCGCTTCTTCGGCTATTCCGCGCGTGGGGTGCCGTACGGACCCGATGACGGGAGCCTTGGCGGCTGGGCGGCGCTGGCGTCGTTGCCGTTCGCCCCCGACATCGCCTTGCGCGCCGCGCACAGCATGCTGCAGCGCTATCCAGAGATGCTGTCCGCCGATCGTTACGTGAGCAGTGTGAATCCGACTCTCTCCAGCGCCGCCGGGGGAGCCTGGGTGTCGGCCGGCCATTTCGGGCTCGACCAGGGCATCGTGGTCATGATGATCGAAAACCACCGCACCCAACTGATCTGGCGGCTCATGAGGGACTGTCCCTATGTCGGCGCCGGGTTGCGGCGCGCCGGATTTCGCGGGGGCTGGCTGTAGCCGCTTTCTTCATCCACGGAACACCACAATGCAGCAACACGACGACACATCCTCGACAACCCCGCAGGACGCTTACGAGCGCGAGCGGCTGGACAACGTGCATCCCGCCGACTGGCGGAATCCGCAGCCGGCGGGCCGGTACAGCCTGGTGGTGGTCGGCGCGGGCACGGCAGGACTGGTGGCGGCGCACGCTGCGGCGGCACTGGGCGCGAAGGTCGCGCTCATCGAGCGCAACCTGCTCGGCGGCGACTGCCTGAATGTGGGCTGCGTGCCGTCGAAAGCCCTCATCCGCACGTCTCGTGTGTACGCCGAGATGCGCCGTGCCGAGCAGTATGGCGCCCAGACTCCCGACGATGTCCACGTCGACTTTCCCGCGGCGATGAAGCACATGCGCGGTATTCGCGCCCGCATCAGTCGCGCAGATTCTGTGCGTCGCCTGGTCGCCGCCGGTGTCGATGTGTTCTTCGGTCAGGCGCGCTTCACCGGAACCGATACGCTCACAGTTGATGGCACGCGACTGCGCTTCAAAAAGGCGCTCATTGCGACTGGCGCGCGGCCGGACACGCCGTCGATTCCTGGCCTCGTTGAGGCCGGCTATTTGACCAACGAGAACGTCTTCGACTTGACCGCGCTGCCGCGCCGCCTGCTCGTCGTCGGCGGCGGCCCGCTCGGTTGCGAGCTGGCGCAGGCGTTCTGCCGCTTCGGGGCGCAGACCATCATCGCGCAACGATGGCCGCTCTTCCTGCCTCAGGAAGAGCGCGACGCCGCGCAGCTGCTGTCCGATGCCTTCGCGCGCGATGGCATCGAGGTGCGGCTCAACACCGACGTCGTCCGCGTCCGTGTGGAAGCCGGGCAGACGCTCGTCGATCTGGTCAGCGACGACTACCAGAGCACGGTCGCGGTCGATGCCATCCTCGTCGGCACGGGCCGGCTGCCGAATGTCGAGGGACTCGACTTGGGGGCCGCGGGTGTTGACTGCGACGCGGCCACCGGCGTCCGGGTCAACGACTTCCTGCAGACCAGCAATCCGCTCATCTACGCCGCCGGTGACGCCTGCCTTGAGCACAAGTTCACGCATACCGCCGACGCGTCGGCGCGCATCGTGGTCAGGAACGCGTTGTTCCTCGGCCGCCAGCGACTGAGTGCCCTGACGATTCCCTGGTGCACCTACACCGATCCGGAGATCGCCCATGTGGGCCTCTACGTGCGACAGGCGCGCGAGCGGGGTATTCCGGTCAAGACGTTCACCATCCCGATGCACGACGTGGACCGCGCGATCGCCGACGGCGAGGAGACGGGTTTCGTGAAGATCCACATCAAGGAGCGGACCGATCGCATTCTCGGCGCGACGATCGTCGCGAGCCATGCCGGCGAGATGATCAACGAGATTACCCTGGCGATGGTCGCGGGCATCGGACTGGGTACTCTGGCCAGCGTCATCCACGCCTACCCGACCCAGGCGGACGCGATCAAGAAAGCGGCCGACGCCTACAACCGCACGCGTCTCACGCCGACGATCCGATGGCTTCTGCGGCGATGGTTGAAGGGGTGACCACCGACAGAACCATGCTGTGAAACCCGGACGCCCACGACTCGAAGGAGCAGACTGCCGACGCCCCCAGATCGTCCTTGTCAGGGCGGCGGACCCTGGCCGAGTGCCCCGCCCACCGCTGTCGCTGTCCACTATTAAACAGACCGATAGGATCAAAACCCTCTACCGTGTGACATAACGCAGAGCGTGAAGGCAGCAGGAGGACAATCATGAATGTCGGAAGAGCGTTTCTGGCCGGTGTCGTCGGTGGGATCGTGATGTCGATTGGCCTTGCGATGGGGCGTGCCATGGGGATGCCGGCAAATCTCGAGATGATGCTCGGGACCATGCTGCTGGAGCCTGGTACGGCCGCCTTCATGGTGGGGATGGTCATGCACCTGATGATTTCCGGATTGATCGCGCTGATTTACGCGTGGGGGTTCGAGACGCTCACCCATCGGTCGAGCGCCCTGATCGGCGCCGGATTCGGATTCATACACGCCCTCATTGGTGGCATGGTCATGGGTATGATGCCGATGATGCACCCGCTGATTCCGGAGATGATGCCCGCGCCAGGTGCGTTCATGTCGAATCTCGGCATGATGGGCGTGTTGGCGGAGTTCGTTCTGCACATCCTGTACGGCGCGGTTGTCGGCGCCATCTATATACCGACACTCGTCCGGAGACCCGCCCAAGCCACAGCCCAGACAATATGAAATGACCGGCCCGCCGTCGCGCGCTATGCGCTGCAACGGCGCCTGACGTCCGGAGAGATCACGTGCGTCATCTGAGCGCATATTGAGGAGCTGACGCATGGCAGACGACACTGACTTTCCGCATTCCTCGGGCCCGGCAGGTGGTTGGGGATCGTTGAAAGGCATCGCACAGGCCTTTGGTGAAACGTGGGCCACGCCCGCCGCGCTCGACAGCTTGCGTCGTCTCAACAAGCCGAAGGGCGTAATGTGCAGCAGCTGTGCTTGGCCAAAGCCGGCGAATTACTCGGCCTTCGAATTTTGCGAAAGCGGTGCCAAGTCGACGTTGTGGGAACTCACCAGTGCGCGTTGCCAGCCGAACTTCTGGGACAGTCACACGGTCACCGAATTGCGCGAGTGGAAGGATCATGACCTGGAAAAAACAGGACGGTTGACGCACCCGATGCGCTACGACCGGGCCAGCGATCGTTATGTCGCGGTCAGCTGGGACGAAGTCTTTGCAGACATTGGGGCAACACTGAAGCCGCTCGACCCGGAATCCGTAATGTTCTACGCCTCTGGCCATGCAGGTCTTGAGGCGTCCTACCTCTATGCGCTGTTTGCCCGGCTCTATGGCAACAACAATTTGCCGCAGAGTTCCAACATGTGCCACGAAACAACTTCGGTTGGGTTGACCAAGGTGATCGGATCGCCGGTCGGCACCATCGTGTGGGATGATCTGGAAGAAACCGATTGTTTCTTCTTTTTCGGCCAGAACCCCGGAACCAACAGCTCGCGTTTTCTTCGCCCGCTTCAGGCGGCGAAAAAGCGTGGTGCAAAGATCGTCACTTTTAACCCGATTATCGAACAGGGGCTGGTGTCTTTCGTCAATCCGCAAAGCCCGCTCGACATGCTGACGGGCAAAGAAACCAAGATATCCGACCAATACCATCAGCTCAAATCGGGCGGCGATGTGGCCGCGATCGTGGGTCTTTGCAAAGTCGTGCTGGCTGCCGACGATGCTGCGATCGAACAGGGCGCGCCGCGGATTCTCGACACCGCATTTATCGAACAGCATACAACCGGCTTTGACGCATTCCTCGAAACGGTCCGCGCCACGGAATGGAGCGAAATCGAACGGGAAAGCGGCCTCGCGCGCGCAGCGCTGGAGGACGCCGGGGCAGTCTATGTTGCTGCCGAAAAAGTGATCGGCGTCTATGGCATGGGCTTGACGCAACACACCCATGGTGCGCTCAATATCGCGATGCTGGTCAACCTGCTGCTGATGCGAGGCAATATTGGACGCTCGGGAGCAGGATGCTGTCCGGTGCGCGGTCACAGCAATGTGCAGGGCCAACGGACTGTCGGAATTGCCGAAAAGTCGCATCTTGTGCCACTCGACAAGCTGAAGGAATTGTTCGGGTTCGACCCGCCCACCAAAGATGGCATGAACGTTGTCGAAGCAGCCGAAAGCCTGTTTGCCGACAAGGTGAAGGCATTCATCTGTCTTGGCGGCAATTTGATGCGCGCGGTGCCCGATCTCGACCGGATGGAAAAGCACTGGCCGCGGCAAGACCTGACGGTGATGGTATCGACCAAGCTCAACCGCAGCCACCTGTTCCCCGGGGAAAAAGCCTATATCCTGCCCTGTTTGACACGCACCGAAATCGACAAGCAGGACAGCGGCAACCAGGCGGTTACGAGCGAGGACAGCTTTTCGATGATCAACGGATCAATCGGTCATCGCTCTCCCGCGTCGCCTGATCTGAAGAGCGAACTCGCGATTGTTGCCGGAATGGCTAAAGCGACGCTACAGCCGAATCCCAAGGTCACATGGGAGAAATGGACGTCCGATTACAGCCTTGTCCGCGACCTGATCGAAGCGACCTATCCCGAGGACTTCCGAGGTTTTAACCAGCGGATGTTCGAGGCGGGCGGCTTCTATCGCGGCAATGGCGCGCATGAGCGGATCTGGAAGACCGATAGCGGCAAAGCGGTGTTCACCGATCCGGGGCGGCTCAATTCGCTCGGCTTTACCGATGCACCGGGTCGCTACCGCCTGCTGACCATGCGGTCGAATGACCAGTTCAACACCACGATTTACGGCTATTCGGACCGATATCGTGGCATTGAAGGTACACGCGACGTCCTGCTGATGAATCAGGACGATATCGCGGAAGCGGGACTGACCGACGGACAGATAGTGCGGCTCGTGACTGATGTCGACGATGGCCATCACCGCGCTCTTGGCGGCCTCAAGCTCATTGCCTATCGGATACCGCGCGGAACTGTCGCGTCCTACTACCCCGAATGTAACGTGCTGGTGCCGATCACCCACCACGATCAATTGTCCAAGACGCCGGGGTCGAAATCTGTCCCTGTACGCATTGAAGCCGATCCAAACATTGGTCACTCAACGACTCAGGAACCCGACGATGAAGCCGAATGATGACAACGGTACCCTGCCGCCCGACCAGAGACCGTTCCGTGTCCTGGTGATTGCCGGATCCGACCGTCGTCAATACAACTGCCCGGGCGTCGACAGCAAGGCGCGCACGCTGGCGTTGCGCGTGGCCGATCGCTTGCCGCAGGAGTGGGAGATCGACCTGGAGGATCTCGGCAACGTCTACGGGCGTGCCCGCATCCAGAGCTGCAACGCCTGCGTCTCCACGGCGATGTCGTTGTGCGTGTGGCCGTGCAACTGTTATGAACCAGACAACCGCGACGAGCCCGACCTGATGTGGGATCTCGATATGTATGCGCGACTCGATCTGGCCGATGCCTGGATCGTCATCGGTCCGGTCAACTGGTACGGCCCCTCCAGCAACCTGAAGCTGATGTTCGATCGGCTGGTCTGCATGAATGGCGGCAACCCGCGCGAAGATCTTATCGGACACAAGGACCCGGAGCGGGCGATGCAGCTCGAGCGATCGCCGGAGTGGCAGGCGCTCAGCCTGAACCATCTCGAAGGGCGAACCGCGGCGTTCCTCTGCTATGGCGACGGAGGCGGCACCGAACTGGACGATGACGGGCGCCCAACGATGCTTCGCCACAAGCAATACTTCGATCCGGCGCGCGAGCCATTCGAAAACATGCGCGACGCGTACGCGCCACTCGTCTGGCAATGCCGCTATGGTGGCGTCGAAGTGCCCGACGATCTCTGGACCTATGAGCAGTTCGGAGACGGGGAAGTCTATAGCGACAATCAGGCGGAGGACCTCGAGCGGCGGCCCGAGGTGATCGAAGCCGTCAATCAATGGGCCGATCGCATCGTCGCCTTCGTTGCGAAGAAAGGGCGAGTGTCGCCTGGCCAGTACCGGGCCTATGGCTACACGGCACCACGTCACCGACTGGCGGATCTGAAGCTGAAATGGCGATCGCTGCGGATGAGTGCCGGACATGCGCCCGCCGATTCGTCACCCGCCAAACAGGAAGACGCCGGGCTCAATCGCGACGCCACGTTCAAGCCGGCCCGTGGTGAGGGTGAAAAACTCCGGGACGATTAATCCAGAAGTGAGCAAGATGCCCGTTTCGAAGATGGGGTGGGCTGTAGGAACGGCGCGGGCGATTGCGTCCCGGTCGAAGTAGAACGCCGACGGGGGGCCGGCGACCATCAGAACGGCGAAGCGGCCGCGCAGGGATTGCGTGGAAATCACGGCTCCGACGTACCCACGCCGCGCAATGAAGAGCCACGGGGTAAACGCCAGCGACCCTCTGGTAGTATGCGGGAACCATGACCGAGCGTGTTTCCCAGATTCCTGTCGCTGAACGTGTGTTGCCAGCCATGCTGGCGTTGTTTGTCGGAAGCGGCTGCGCCGCCCTGATCTACGAAGTTGTCTGGTTTCAGATGCTTCAGTTGTCGCTGGGCTCGTCGGCGGTCTCGCTGGGGGTGCTGCTGGGCACGTTCATGGGTGGCATGTGTCTGGGCAGCTGGCTCTTTCCCAAGTATGTCGGGGCGCAGCACCATCCACTGAGGATGTACGCGTATCTCGAACTGGGGATTGGTATCTGCGGTCTCCTGGTGCTCGTCGTCGTGCCCCTGCTGGGCGGCGTCTACACGGCCATTGCCGGCACCGGCCAGTTCAGCGTCTTCATGCGTGGCCTTGTGGCGGCGGTCGTCTTGTTGCCGCCAACGCTGATGATGGGCGCCACCCTGCCGGCAATTTCCCGTTGGGTGGAAGCGACGCCACGCGGCGTGGGCTGGCTCGGCTTCTTCTACGGCGGCAACATCGCCGGCGCCGTGGTCGGGTGTCTGCTGGCGGGCTTCTATCTGTTGCGCGTGTTTGACATGGCCACCGCCACGTTTGTGGCCGTGGCCCTCAACGTGATTGTGGGCCTGCTGGCCCTGGCCATCGCGAGCCGTGCCCCGTACGATGCGCCCGATCCGGGCCGCGCCGTGGTTGGTCCCGCGCCGGGATCGCGTGTGGTCTATTTCACGATCGCCCTGTCAGGCCTGACCGCCCTTGCGGCGCAGGTGATCTGGACGCGTGTCCTGTCGCTGCTCTTCGGCGCAACGGTCTACACCTTCTCCTTGATCCTGGCCGTGTTTCTCGTGGGTCTTGGCATCGGCAGCAGCCTGGGCGCCTCGATGGCGCGCAGCCTGAAGAACCCGCGTGCGGCACTGGGCTGGACGCAGATGCTGCTGTGCGTCGCGCTCGCGTATGCCGCCTACATGACCAATGCCTCCATGCCGTTCTGGCCGATCAACCCGCAGATCACGTCGGGCCAGCCGTTCATGAATTTCCAGCTTGACCTCATGCGGGCCACGTTTGTCATTCTGCCTGGCGCGATCCTCTGGGGAATGAGTTTCCCTCTGGCGCTCGCGTCCGTGGCCAGCAAGGGCCAGGACCCGGCGCGGCTGGTTGGCGGAGTCTACGCCGCCAATACCGTCGGCGCCATCGTCGGCGCGCTGTTTGCCAGCCTGCTCGCCGTGGCGTGGATCGGATCCCAGCACACGCAGATGGTGCTCATCGGAATTTCTGCCATCGCCGGACTCATGATGCTGGCGTCTGCCGCTGACGATGCCGGCAAGGGCCGCACGCAATTGGCGACGATGTTCCTCTTGATCGTGGTCACAGGTGGCGCGGGCCTGCTCGCGCGCTCGGTGCCCCCGATGCCGTGGCTGCTCGTGGCCTACGGCCGCTACGCGGCGACCTGGGTGGGACAGAACGAGATCATCTACATGGGTGAAGGCATGACCGCGTCGGTGGCGGTGTCGCGGACGCCAAACGGTGTGCTGAACTATCACAACGCCGGCAAGGTCCAGGCGTCCAGTGAGCCGCAGGACATGCGCCTGCAGCGCCTGCTCGGCCACATGACCACACTGATCCCCGAGAACCCGAAGTCGGTGCTGGTCATCGGCTGCGGCGCGGGCGTCACGGCGGGTGCCGTTTCGATCGACCCGGTGCTGACGGCAGTCACCATTGCCGAGATCGAGCCGCTCGTGCCCGAGGTGGTGTCGAAGTACTTCTCGGAGCACAACTTCGCCGTGGTGCAGAACCCGAAAGTGCGCGTGCATCTCGACGATGCGCGCCACTTCCTGCTGACGACCAAGGAGAAGTTCGACGCGGTCACGTCAGACCCGCTCGATCCCTGGGTGAAGGGCGCGGCCACGCTCTACACGCGCGAGTTCTTCGACGTGGTCAAGGAACACCTGAATCCCGGCGGCGTCGTGACATTGTTCGTGCAGCTCTACGAGAGCAGCGACGCGGCGGTCAAAAGCGAGATTGCGACGTTCCTTGATGCGTTCCCGCAGGGCGTCGTGTTCGCCAACACGATTAACGGTCAGGGATACGATTTGGTTCTGGTGGGCCAGCTCGACCCCAAGCCAATCGATGTCGATCGCGTTCAGGCGCGGCTCAATGACCCAGCCAACGCGGCGGTGGCGAAGTCGTTGTCCGAGATCGGCGTGTTCTCGGCCGTGGACCTGTTCGGCACGTATGGCGGGCGCAAAGAGGACATGGGCGGCTGGTTGGCCGGCGCGCAGATCAACCGCGACCGGAACCTCCGGCTCCAGTATCTGGCTGGCCTGGGACTCAACCTGTATGAGGCGGCGTCGATTTATCGGAACATGTCGGCCGAGAGCCGGTATCCGGAAGGGCTGTTCACGGGATCGCCCGAGACAATCGAGGCGCTTCGAGCCGCAATCGCGAGGTCGCACGGTCGGTAGTTGGCTGTGCGCCTTCGTGGTAGCATCCCGGCCGACACCCGTCATGCCTTTCCGTCACGGACTGACTGTCGTGGGCTTGGCGCTCGTCCTGTGGATGGGCGCGGCATCGGCCCAGCAGGCGCCACCGCAGGCGCCTGCGTCGGCGGCCCTCAAGACCCTGCCCGACAAGCTGTCGGACGCCGAGTACTGGGCGCTCATCGAGAGTCTGTCGGAACCAGGTGGGAACTTCCGCTCCGACAACCTGGTCTCGAACGAGATTTACATGCAGTCGATCATTCCCGAGCTGCAGACCGTGACCAGGCCCGGCCGCGTCTATCTGGGCGTGGGCCCCGAGCAGAACTTCACTTACATCACGGCGCTCAAGCCGCGCATGGTGTTCATCATCGACGTCAGGCGGGGCAACCTGCACACGCAGTTGATGTACAAGGCGCTCTTCGAGATGTCGGAGGACCGTGCAGACTTCGTGTCGAAGTTGTTCTCAAAGAAGCGGCCCGAAGGGCTGACCGCACGGTCCTCGGCGCAGGAGCTGTTCGCGGCATTCGCCGGAGTGGAATCGAGCGAAGTTCTCTATAAGGAAAATCTCGCGGCCATCGGGGCCCATCTGACTCGCGCGCATGAGTTTCCGCTGTCCAAAGACGACCTGGCCGGCATCGAGTACGTCTATTACAACTTCTACTGGTTTGGTCCGAGCCTCACCTATTCGTCAAGCAGCGGGGGCACCGGCGGGCGGGGCAACTTTGTCAACTACCAGGCCTTGATGGTGGCCGATGATGGCGCCGGTGTGTCGCGCAGTTACCTCGCAAGTGACGAGCACTTCACATTCATGAAGGATCTCGAGACGAAGAACCTGCTGGTGCCGGTGGTGGGAAACTTCGGCGGGCCGAAGGCCATTCGGAATGTCGGGAAGTACATCCGTGACCGGAGCGGGCTGGTGTCGGCGTTTTACCTGTCCAACGTGGAGCAGTACCTGACGCAGGACGGGCTTTGGTACACGTTCTGCGGGAACGTCGCGACCTTGCCCCTCGACGACGCCAGCACGTTCGTTTACTCCCAGAGTGGCGGCGGGCGCGGAGGGGGCGGCGGTCTGCTCTCCTGGTACCGCCCCATCCTCGCCGACGTCAAGGCCAACAAGTGCGACGCTGGTGGACTGTTCTCGTTGAACCGCTAGCGCGGGCGGCCGTCTGCCTTCTGCTGCTGGTGGCCGCGCCGCGCGCCGGCGCGCTGGACCACACCGTTCCAGACAGGCTGTCCGACCAGGAGTTCTGGGGCCTCGTTTCCGGGATGTCGGAGCCCGGTGGCTACTTCCAGTCCGACAACCTCGTCAGCAATGAGCTGACATTCCAGTGGGTCATTCCCGAACTGCAGCGGCGTTGGGTCTCGGGCCGCGCCTACCTCGGCGTGGGGCCCGATCAAAATTTCACGTACATTGCCTCGCTCCAGCCCAGCATCGCGTTCATCGTGGACATCCGCCGCGACAATCTGCGGCTGCAATTGATGTACAAGGCGCTGCTTGAGCTGTCGCCCACGCGGGCCGACTTCCTCTCACGCCTGTTTTCCCGTGAACGGCCAGGCGGACTCGCCGAAGATGCGCCGATTGGCCAGATCATGGCCGCGTTCACCAGCGTGCCGCAGTCGCCTGAACGGTTTCAGGAAACATTGAAACTGATCCGGCAGCATCTGGGCGTGCAGCATGGGTTTGCTCTGACCGCCGAGGACTTCGCCGGGATCGAGTACGTCCTGTCGGCTTTCCTCTACGGAGGACCGGCGCTGGCCTATGCGAACACCGGCCGGATGGGCCGGTACCCGACCTATCAGGACCTCATGGAGGCCACCGATCAAGCCGGTGAGTCGCGAGGGTATCTGGCGAGCGAAGCGCTGTATGGTCGCCTGCGCTCGATGCAACTCAGGAATCTGGTGGTGCCCGTGGTCGGCGACTTCGCGGGCACCAAGGCGCTTCGCCAGGTGGCCGATTACCTGAAGGCGCATCACGCCATCGTCGGCACGATTTACACGTCAAACGTTGAGCAGTACCTGTTTCAATACAACACCTGGCAGGCCTACTACGCCAATGTGGCAACGATGCCGATCGATGAAGGCAGTGCCTTCGTGCGGTCGTGTTTCAACGCCTGTGCGACGACCGCCCGATCGCGATCCGCCCAGTTGCTCGACCCGGTCGCCCCGCTCTTGCGGGATGTCGCCCTTGGCCGCATCCAGTCGTACTACGACGTCCTCGCACATAACAGGTGATGACGTCTTGACCTGGCGGCGCGGCGTGTCGGCCAGCCTCCTGGCGCTGGCGCTCGGGTTGGCCTCGCTGGCCAGCGCGCCGGGATTGCGGGTGGAGACCGGCCCGCTGCCGGACCGGCTGGGCAACGCGGAGTACTGGGCGCTGGTCGAAGCGTTCTCGGAGCCCAGCGGCTACTTCCAGTCCGACAACCTGGTGTCGAACGAGCACACGTTTCAGTACGTCGTGCCCATGCTTGAAAAGGCGGCTGGCCCCGGCCGCGTCTATCTGGGTGTGGCCCCCGACCAGAACTTCACGTATCTGCTGGCCCTGAAGCCGCAGATGGCGTTCATCGTGGATATCCGGCGCGGCAATCTGCAGACGCAGTTGATGTACAAGGCGCTGTTCGAGCTGTCGCGCGACCGCGCAGACTTTGTCGGGCGGTTGTTTGCCCGGCCACGGCCCGAAGGTCTCACGACATCTTCGACGGTGGACGACATCTTCATGTCGTATGCACGCACGGTGTCCATGGGGGATCTTCGTGAGGCGACACTGGCCGAGATACTGGAGCACCTGACGATCACGCGTGGGTTCCGCCTTGCGCCCGAGGACATCACCGGCATCGAAGACATCTACGATCAGTTCGTGCGGTTCGGGCCGTCGATCACGTATTCGTCCAGTGCGGCGAGCCTGGCGGGTGGACGGTCGGGCTTCGGACGTTCCGGCCGTGGGCGCAGCAACTTTCCGACCTACGCAGACTTGATGCGGCAGCACGATGGTACGGGCGCGCGGCGAGGCTACCTTGCTACCGAAGAGCAGTTCCTGGCGCTGAAGGTGATGCAGGAGCGCAACCTTATCGTCCCGGTCGTCGGGGATTTTGCCGGCGACAAGGCGCTGCGTGCGGTCGGGCGCTATGTGCGGGACCACGGCGCCACGGTGGGCGCGTTTTATACGTCCAATGTGGAGCAGTACCTGTTCCGCAACGGAGTGTGGCGTGCGTTCTACGCCAATCTGGCCGGTCTGCCCGTTGACCAAAACACCGTGATCATCCGTTCGGTGTCGCCACGAGACGGCTACCTGGGTGTGCCGCAGGGACCCGACGGCCGCGCCAACGTCCTGGACCCCGTCGCGACGCTCGTGCGCGACTTTCGCGCGGGCCGGATCGCGTCGTACTTCGACGTGACCTCACGCGTCCACTGACGAGCCGTTCGCCCCGGGCTGAAGCCCGGGACCTCCGAACGGTCAGTAGCGCCAGGCCGTGACGTCGGCACCCCTCGGCGCGTGTTTCACGATGTGATTCACCATGCGCTGATGCAGGTCGGCGCCGCGTGGCCCCCAGCAGTGCGGGGCCATCGGCTGGAAGACGACTTCGCCGGTGAACGGCGGGTCCTTGGCGCGCTCGCGGAAGAAATCATCGAGCTGCCGCACGCCCATGTTCAGGTAGTACGAATCCATGTCGCCAATGTAGACGTGTGTCTTGTGCGCCACCTTCGGCCCGAGCGTCGTCCAGTTGGTTTCGAGAAGGTGCCGCAAGTCGTACTGCTTCCACGCCTCTGCCACGGTCTTGTTGATGACGCCAGTCTTTTTGTCCCACAGTCGCTGCGGATAACCGTCGGCGGCGACGGGAGAGTACGTCGCCTCCCAGATATCCCACTGACCGCCTGACCGCGACTTGTCGCCGACGACGAGTTCGTACCAGTTCTCGTCTTTCATCATGGAGACGATGTTGCCGTCGGGGCGGCGCTGGTTGGGACGTTCGATGCGGGTCCAGTCGCGGTCGAGCCAGTAGGCGTTGGGGTCCTCGTAGATGTTGACAATCTGGTGATAGCGGAAGTCCACGCCGTCCGGGCAGAGCGAGAAGGTGCCGCCGTAAAAGTCGGGATACAGCACCTGGAGGGCAAGTGCGATCCACCCGCCCGTGGAGCCGCCGGTCAGGACGCGCGCCCAGGGCTCGCGGATCACGCGGAAGCGGGTTTCGATGGCCGGCACCAGTTCGCTGAGAATCGCGTCGCCGAACGGTCCGTTATTTTCTGAGTCAACGGCATACGAGTCGTCGTAGTACGGCGATGGGTGCTGCAGCGTGACGTAGATCACGCGAGGTGTGCCATCAGCCAGCCAGTATTTTCGGAAGGCCTCGTCACGATCAAAGCCGGCTGGCGCGGCGGTGGAGAAGTGCCCGTGCTGGAAGACGATCGGGTACTTCACGTTCGGATGGGTGTCGTAGTCGCGCGGCAGCAGCACGGTGGCGCCGAGAAAGATGGGGTGTCCCCACCATTTGGTCAGGATGTCGCTTTGGATTTTGAAGCGCTTGACGTACTCGGTATCGGCCGGGGGTGTGATGGGCGGGATGACCTTGTCGGCCACCAGCCGAATGGGGATGCCTGCCGCAGGATTGACGGTGACTTTGACAGGGTCGCCAAAGAGGTTCCCCGGGGAGGTTTTCCAGTCCTGACCCTCCCACTGGTCCATATGAAGCCAGACGGTGTGGCCGTCGGCCCTCGGGAACCGGGTGTAGACATTGACGAAGGGCTGTACCCAGTACTCTCCTGGGGGCAGTTGCGCCAGGGTTGCGACGGGGTGGCCCTCGACAGACGGGCTGAACCGGACGTCGGCGCCCGGGGCGAGGTCAGTGACGGCCACCGAAAAAAGCGGAGCTCCCACTGGACCTGTCTGCCGAATGGGCGTCTGTCGGTCATTGACCCGACTGATGGCGACGTAGACTTGGCCCGTGACCGGCTCCGGGCGGGCGCCGGCCGCAAAAGAGACCGTGAATACGGGCTGAATCGCCTGATTCGCGCCCAAATCCAGGGCCGGGGCGACCACCAGGGCGAGCAACGCGGCAGTTGAGAGACGTCTGACCATAGGGTGGATTCTGGCATAGAGTTGCCGTTCAACGTCTGTTCTGCTAGACTCGACAGGTTCTTCGGGCTTTAGGACACCCTATCTAGAGCCCGCAACAAGCCGAACGAACGAAAGTGGCTTGGCTGTAACTGAGCGATGTGCTCGCCGCGTCATGCGCGGCCACTGCCATCGCCGCGCTGACACCAGCAATAGGGGGAATGTCTCAAGTGCCGAACCGGCGAGGTCACTCGCAGGTTCCCAGGCTTGAGGCGACACGCATCGCCTGATGCTGGCGACGCCATTGGCGTTGCCGTTGGGCGCGCGTGGCCGATGTGTTTTTGAGTGGGACGAGAAGGTTTCAGCTATGCCGACGATTAGCCAACTGGTTCGCAAGGGTCGAGATCGGGTGCTCTGGAAGACCAAGAGCCCCGCACTGCAGGGCAGCCCGCAAAAGCGTGGCGTGTGCGTGCGTGTGTTCACCCAGACTCCCAAGAAGCCCAATTCCGCGCTGCGCAAGGTCGCGCGCGTGCGGCTCACCAACGGCATTGAAGTGACGACCTACATTCCGGGTGTGGGGCACAACCTGCAGGAGCACTCGCTGGTGCTGATTCGCGGCGGCCGCGTCAAGGACCTGCCTGGTGTGCGCTATCACGTGGTGCGCGGCACGCTCGACACGGTGGGTGTGGCGGGTCGCATGCAGGGGCGATCAAAATACGGGGCCAAGCGGCCCAAAAAAGCTTAGTTGAAGGCATAAGAGGACACCATGCCGCGTAGACGAGAAATTGCCAAACGTGAAGTTCCGGCGGACCCGATTTACAGCAGTCCGCTGGTCACCAAGTTCATCCGCACCATCATGGAAGATGGCAAGCGAAGCACGGCCGAGCGCATCATGTATGGCGCCCTCGACATCGTGAAGGAAAAGACGGCTGACGATCCGCTCAAGGTCTTCAAGAAGGCGGTCGACAACGTCAAGCCGGCGCTCGAAGTGAAGTCGCGTCGCGTGGGCGGCTCCAACTATCAGGTGCCCATCGAGGTCAATCCCACTCGTCGTTTGTCCCTGTCGCTCCGCTGGTTGTCGGGCTTTGCCGCCGACCGCGGCGACGGCAAGACGATGCAGGAGAAGTTGGCCAACGAATTCATGGATGCGGCCAACCTGCGCGGTGGCGCGGTCAAGAAGCGCGAAGACGTGCACCGCATGGCCGAAGCCAACAAGGCGTTCGCGCACTACCGGTTCTAACGATCATGGCCAGACAAGTTCCTCTCGCGCGCTGTCGGAATATCGGCATCATGGCGCACATTGATGCCGGCAAGACCACGACGACAGAGCGCGTACTGTTCTATACAGGCATCACCTACAAGATTGGTGAGGTGCACGAAGGCACCGCGGTGATGGACTGGATGGAGCAGGAGCAGGAGCGCGGCATCACGATTACGTCGGCCGCGACGACGTGCACCTGGCGCGACATTCGGATCAATATTATTGACACGCCCGGCCACGTGGACTTCACGGCCGAAGTCGAGCGTTCGCTGCGTGTGCTCGACGGCGCGGTGGCCGTGTTCGACTCGGTGGCCGGAGTCGAACCCCAGTCGGAAACCGTGTGGCGTCAGGCCGACAAGTACCGTGTGCCGCGCATCTGCTTCGTCAACAAGATGGACCGCATCGGTGCGGACTTCCTGCGCACGTACGAACAGATTGCGACGAAGCTGCAGGGCAACCCGGTGGCGATTCACCTGCCGATCGGTTCCGAAGATAAGTACATGGGCGTGGTGGACCTGATCCAGATGAAGGCCCTTGTGTGGGAAGCCGACGCCGAGATGGGCTCGGAAGCCACCGTCAAAGAGATTCCGGCCGACATGATGGAACTCGCCAAGGAGTTCCGCGAGAAGCTGATCGAAAAAGTCAGCGAAGTTGACGATTCAATTCTCGAGAAGTACCTGCACGGTGAAGAGATTCCCGCCGAACAGATCAAGGCCGCGATTCGCAAGCGCACCATCTCGTCCGTGCACGACGAAAAGGCGGCGTTTGTGCCGGTCATCTGCGGCTCGGCCTTCAAGAACAAGGGCGTGCAGCCGCTGCTCGACGCCGTCGTGGACTTCCTGCCGTCGCCGCTCGACATCCCGTTTGTGACCGGGATTGATCCGAACGGCGCGGAAGGCGCCACCACCGAGCGTCGTCCCGATGACGAAGCGCCGATGTCGGGTCTGGCGTTCAAGATCATGACCGACCCGTTTGTCGGCCAGCTCACGTTTATCCGCCTCTACTCCGGTCAGTTGGTGTCCGGCCAGGCCGTCTACAACTCGACGAAGCAGAAGTCGGAACGCATTGGCCGCCTGCTCAAGATGCACGCGAACAAGCGCGAGGAAATCAAGGAAGTGCTTGCCGGCGATATCGCGGCGGCCGTCGGTCTGAAATCGGTGTCGACCGGCGACACGATTTGCGACGAGAAGCACCCGGTCATCCTCGAAGCGATGGACTTCCCCGAGCCGGTCATCTCGCTGGCCATCGAGCCCAAGACGAAGGCCGACCAGGAAAAGCTGGGTCTGGGCTTGTCGAAGCTGATGGCGGAAGACCCGACGTTCCGAGTGAAGACCGACCAGGATACCGGTCAGGTGGTCATCGCCGGGATGGGCGAACTGCATCTGGAGATCATCGTGGACCGCCTCAAGCGCGAGTTCAGCGTCGAGGCGACGGTTGGCAAGCCCCAGGTGGCGTACAAGGAAACGATCACGAAGGCCGCCCAGGGCGAAGGCCGCTACATCAAGCAGACTGGCGGCCGCGGCCAGTACGGCCACGCGAAGATTCGCCTCATTCCCCGCAAGCCGGGCGAGGGGTACCTCTTCGAAAACAAGATTGTCGGCGGCACGATTCCGAAGGAATTCATCAAGCCCATCGATCAGGGCATCCAGGAAGCGCTCACCACGGGTGTGCTGGCCGGGTACCCGATCGACGACGTGTTGATCGAGCTCTACGACGGGTCGTACCACGATGTGGACTCGAACGAAATGGCGTTCAAGATCGCCGGATCGATGGCGTTCAAGGACGCGGCTGGCCGGGCGCATCCCGCCCTGCTCGAGCCTGTGATGCGGGTGGAAGTGACCGTGCCCGAGGATCACATGGGTGATGTCATCGGCGACCTCACCAGCCGGCGCGGCCACATCCAGTCGATGGACTCGCGCGGCGGCACGCAGATTATCAATTCGCGTGTGCCCCTGTCCGAGATGTTCGGATATTCGACCGACCTGCGGTCACGGACCCAGGGGCGCGGTGCGTATTCGATGCACTTTGATCGGTATGAGCAGGCGCCGGCGGCAATCAGCCAGGAAGTCATTGCGCGCGTGCAGGGAAAGTAGACCATGGCCACTACATTCAGCGACAAAATTCGCATCAGGTTGAAGGCGTACGATTACCGTGTGCTTGATCAGTCCACGACCGAGATCGTCGAAACCGCGAAGCGCACCGGCGCCCGCCTGGCCGGCCCCGTGCCGCTGCCCACCGAGAAGAACAAGTGGACAGTGCTGCGGTCGCCGCACGTGGACAAGAAGTCGCGCGAGCAGTTCGAAATCCGGACCCATCGGCGGCTGATCGACATCTTTGAACCGACACCGCAGACCGTAGATGCGCTGATGAAGCTCGATCTGCCGGCCGGCGTCGACGTCGAAATCAAGGCGTTCGGGAAGGAACACAAATAATGGTCACGGCAATCATCGGTCGCAAGCTGGGCATGACCCAGATCTTTCTGCCCGACGGCACCGCCGTGCCGGCCACGGTCATCAAGGCTGGGCCGTGCGTAGTGGTGCAGGCCAAGACGGCTGGCAAGGATGGCTACGAAGCGGTGCAGCTGGGTCTGGTGGATGCCACGCCCGCGCCTGCCAACAAGCCCACCGTGGGGCACTTCAAGAAGGCCGGCGTCCCCGCCACCCGCATTCGCCGCGAAGTGGGTGTGGCCAAGGGCGACGACGCGCCCAAGCCCGGTGATCAGGTCCTCGTGGACATGTTCAAGGCCGGCGAGCGCGTGGACGTGGTCGCCAACGGCCGCGGCAAGGGCTTCCAGGGTGTGGTCAAGCGTCACGGTTTTGCCGGCGGCGCTGCCACGCACGGTTCGATGTTCCACCGCGCGCCCGGATCCATCGGCGCGTCCTCGTATCCGTCGAGGGTGGTCAAGGGCATGCGGATGGGCGGCCGCATGGGCGGCAAGCGCATCACGACGCTGAACCTCAAAGTCGTGAGCATCGACACGGAGCAGAACCTGCTGGTGCTGCGCGGTGCGGTGCCGGGTGCGCCCGATGGCGTGGTGCTCGTGCGGCGTGCGGTGGCCAAGAAGAAGGACCCGCAGCCGCAGGTCGAAAAGGCCAAAAAGGGAAAGAAGTAGGCCACGGAGGCCGCCTGGGCCGGAGTAAAAGTTATGACTCTAGATGTAGTGAATTCGCAGAATCAGAAGGTTGGCGCCGTCGACCTGAGCGATGCGGTATTCGGCGGGACCATCAAGAAGGATCTCGTCTGGGAATCCGTGGTGCGCGAGAACGCGTCGGAGCGTCGTGGTACGCACGCGACGAAAAACCGCGCCCTGGTCAGTGGCGGCGGCAAGAAGCCCTACAAGCAGAAGGGCACCGGACGTGCGCAGGCGGGTTCGTCGCGGTCGCCGCTGTGGCGTAAGGGCGGCACGGTATTTGGCCCCCAGCCCCGCAGCTACACGTACCAGCTGCCGAAGAAAGTGGAGAAGGGCGCGCTTCGCGCCGCCCTCCAGTCGCGGCTCAAGGACGGCGTGGTGACCATCGTCGACGAAATCTCGGTCGGCGAGGTCAAGACCAAAGGCGCCGTGGAGTTCCTCAAGCGGCTTGGCGCGACCGGCAAGACGCTGTTGGTGGACGTGCAGCTCAATGAGAACTTCGTGCTGTCGGCGCGCAACATCGTCGGCGTGCGCATGGTGCGGAGCGGTCGCTTGACCGCGCGTGACGTGATGAATACCGGGCGGATCGTGGCCACGCGCGCCGCGGTGGAGCGCCTGCAGGAGGTGTTGGGATGAAGACGACACGCGTCATTCGTCGTCCGTTGATCACCGAGAAGACCACGGTTGCCAGGGAAACCGGCAACGTGATGGTGTTCGAAGTGGCCCGCGAGGCGACCAAAGTGGATATTCGAAGGGCCGTCGAGACCCTGTTTGGCTCGAAGGTGGCCGCGGTGCGCACGCAACTGCAGCACGGCAAAATCAAGCGCCAGGGACGTTTCTCGGGACAGCGACCGGACTGGAAGAAGGCATGGGTCCGGTTGAAGGCTGGCGAGAAAGTGCCTGAGTTCCTGGAAGGGGCCTAAGGGATCATGGGGATTCGTAACTACAAGCCCACCTCACCGGCGCGCCGGTTCTACAGTGTGCAGACGTTCGACGAGATCACCTCGACGACGCCGCACAAGCCGCTGCTCGAACCGCTGCACCGCTCAGGGGGCCGTAACAACAAGGGCGAGATCACATCGTGGTGGCGCGGTGGCGGTCACAAGCGCAACTACCGGGTCATCGACTTCAAGCGCGACAAGTTCAACATTCCCGGCAAGATTTCGACCGTGGAGTACGACCCGAACCGCAGCGCACGCATCGCGCTCGTGACCTATGCCGACGGTGAGAAGCGCTACATCCTTCATCCGCTCGGGATGAAGGTGGGCGATCCGGTGATGTCGGGCGATGGCGTGGACATCCTGCCGGGCAACTGCCTGAAGCTGAAGCTGATTCCGCTGGGCACCATGGTGCACAACGTCGAACTCAAGCCCGGCAAAGGCGGTCAGATCGCGCGGTCGGCCGGGTCGGCCGTGCAGTTGGTGGCGAAAGACGGCGAGTACGCATCGGTCAAGATGCCCTCAAGCGAAATCCGCCACATCAACAGCGAGTGCCTGGCCACCATCGGGCAGGTCGGCAATCTTGACCACGAGAACATTTCGATCGGCAAGGCCGGTCGCAGCCGGTGGCTGGGCAAGCGGCCGCACGTGCGCGGCGTGGCCATGAACCCGGTGGACCACCCGCTCGGCGGCGGCGAGGGCAAGACTTCGGGTGGCCGCCACCCGGTCACGCCATGGGGCATCCCGACCAAGGGCTACAAGACGCGCCGTAACAAGCGCACGGATTCGTTCATCGTCGAACGGCGGAAGAAGTAGTTATGGGCAGATCACTCAAGAAGGGCCCGTTCATCGACCTGCACCTGCTCGAGAAGGTGGAGGCCATGAACCAGGCGAACGAGAAGAAGGTCATCAAGACCTGGTCGCGCCGGTCCACGGTGGTTCCCGAAATGATCGGGCATACCGTGGCGGTGCACAACGGCCGGAAGTTCATCCCGGTGTACCTGACCGAGAACATGGTCGGCCACAAGCTGGGTGAGTTTGCGCCGAGCCGGGCCTTCAAGGGCCACACGACGCGGGCCGACAAGGCGGCGACTGCCGGTCCGGCCAAGGGAGGCGCCTAATGGTGCAGGCTCAGGCAACCGCGAAGTACGTGCGGACCTCGGCGCAGAAGGCCGGGCTCGTGCTGGATCAGATTCGCGGCTGTGACGTCAACAAGGCGCTGGCGACCCTGATGTTCTCGCGCAAGAAGGTGGCGAAGGACATTGAGAAGGTGCTGCGCTCGGCCATGGCGAACGCGCGGCAGACCGAAGGGTTTGGCGGAGACGACGACCGGCTCTTTGTGTCGAGCTGTCATGCCGACCAGGGCCCGGGCATGAAACGTGTGCGGCCTGCCCCGATGGGCCGGGCGTTCCGCGTGGTCAAGCGGACGACGCACCTGACGGTGGCGGTGGGAGAGCGGCGGGCGAAGGCGCTGGGCACCGGGGGGTCGGCGACGTCGAAGGCGCGTGCGGCGCGTGTCGCAGGGTCGGCCGGGGCGAAAAAGAAGGCGGCCGGCGCGCAGGGCGCGGCAGCAGCGAAGGCGGAGTAACGCATATGGGTCAGAAAGTTCATCCCTACGGATTCCGGCTCGGGTTCAACAAGACCTGGCAGTCGCGCTGGTTCGCCGATCGCGACTACAGCAAGTTGCTCCACGAGGACTTGAAGCTGCGTTCCGAGCTCAAGACGAGGTTCGCGCACGCGGGTGTGGCGCGCATCGACATCGAACGCGCGGCCAACAAGCTGAAGATCGACATTCACACGTCGCGCCCCGGCATCATCATCGGCCGCAAGGGCACCGAAGTGGACAAGCTCCGCCAGGAGCTCACCAAGGTGACCGGCCGCGAGGTGTTCATCAATATTCTGGAGATCCAGAAGCCGGAGCTCGACGCCCAGTTGATCGGCGAGTCGGTGGCCATGCAGCTCGAGAAGCGCGTGGCATTCCGCCGGGCGATGCGCAAGGCCGTGGAATCGGCGTTGCGGTTTGGCGCCAAGGGCATCAAGGTGCGCGTGTCGGGCCGCCTCAATGGTGCGGAGATCGCGCGGTCGGAGTGGTATCTGCACGGGCAGTTGCCGCTGCAGACGTTGCGGGCGGATATCGATTATGGGTTTGCGCAGGCCTTTACCACCTACGGCACGATTGGCGTGAAGGTGTGGCTGTACAAGGGCGAGCGACTGACACCGCGTGTCGGGCGCGAAGAAGAGTATCGTCAGCCGCGTCGCGCGGCGCGGGCGTAACAGAGAAGGACCGGAGACATCGTCATGTTGATGCCGAAGAAGGTCAAGTACAGGAAACAGCAGCGCGGCCGGATGCGCGGCAAAGCCTATCGTGGATGCACGGTGGCGTTTGGCGACTTCGGGCTGATGGCGATGGAACCGTGCTGGATGACCGACCGACAGATTGAAGCGGCGCGAGTCGCGATGGCGCGCGGAATCAAGCGTGGCGGCAAGATCTGGATCCGGGTGTTCCCGGACAAGCCGATCACCAAGAAGCCGCAGGAAACACGAATGGGCAAGGGCAAGGGCGCCCCTGAAGGCTGGGTGGTGGTCGTCAAGCCTGGTCGCATTCTGTTTGAAATGGAAGGCGTGTCGGAGGTGGACGCGCGCGCGGCCATGCGTCTGGCGCAGGCGAAGCTGCCGATCAAGACCCGGTTTGCGACGCGCTTTGCCGAGGAGAAAGTGTCATGAAGGTAAGCGAGCAGCGTACCGAGCTCCGCGGCCTGTCGGCTGACGAGTTGCAGCAGCGCGCGAAGGATCTGGAAGACCAGACGTTCCGGATGCGGATCCAGAAGTCGATGGGCCAGACCGAGTCGGCCAACAAGATGCGGCCGCTCCGTCGGGAGATGGCGCGGATTCAGACGCTCCTTCGCGAGAAGGGTGTCAGGAACTGATATGGCGAACGCAGAGATTACGGGCAGGGTCGTCAGCAACAAGATGACGAAGACGGTGGTCGTGACCACGCAGCGTCAGGTCCGCGACGAGCGGTACGGCAAGCAGATGAAGCGCACCACGCGGTTCATGGCGCACGACGAGAAGGAAGACGCCAAGATTGGCGATTTGGTGGCGATCGTGCCGACGCGTCCGTTGAGCCGGATGAAGCGCTGGGTCGTGACGCGAATCGTGGAGCGGGCGCGGCAGTAGCCGTTTCGCGAGCAGGGCAGCAGGGAACCAGGAGATACGACCATGATTCAAATGCTATCGGTCCTCGACGTCGCCGACAATTCAGGCGCGCGCAAAATCGCCGTCATCAATCCGATCGGCGGGTCCACGGGGCGCTACGCGCGCATCGGGGACATCGTCACGGCGTCGGTGAAGGAAGCGACGCCCGATGCCACGGTGAAAAAGGGCCAGGTGGTGAAGGCCGTGATTGTGCGCACCCGCAAGGAACTGCGCCGACGCGACGGCTCGTACATCCGGTTCGACCGGAATGCGGCGGTCATCGTGAACGACGAAGGTGAGCCGGTGGGCACCCGCGTGTTCGGACCCGTGGCGCGCGAGCTGCGCGAGCGCCGGTTCATGAAGATCATTTCATTGGCGCCGGAGGTGCTGTGATGGCCGCAGGACAGTCGTCGCTCAAGAAGAACGACAACGTGCTGGTGATTGCCGGCCGTGATCGGGGCAAGCGTGGACGCGTGCTGGTGGTGAACCGCGTGAAGAACGGGGTCATCGTCGAGGGCGTGAACATGATCAAGCGCCACACGAAGCCGAATCCCCAGCGCAACGTGAAGGGCGGCATTGTTGAACGCGAGACGTCGATGGCGGCCGCCAAAGTCCAGCTCGTGTGCCCCCAGTGCGGAGCGGCCACGCGCATCGGGCATCAGTTGTTGGAAGACGGCCGCAAAGTGCGGACCTGTCGCAAGTGCAAGGGAGTGGTGGACAAATGAGCCGCCTGAAAGAACGTTACGTCAAGGACGTCGTGCCGGCGTTGACCCAGGAGTTCGGGTACACGAACCTGTTGGCTGTGCCCAAGGTGACCAAGGTGGTGGTCAACATGGGCCTGGGCGAAGGCACGCAGAACGGCAAGATCGTCGAGACCGGCGCCGAGGAGTTGGGCAAGATCACTGGCCAGAAGGCGGCGATCACGCGCTCGAAGAAGTCGATCGCGCAGTTCAAGCTGCGCGAGAACATGCCCATCGGCGCGATGGTGACCCTGCGCGGTCAGCGGATGTACGAGTTCCTGGATCGCCTGATTGCGGTGGCACTGCCCCGCGTGCGCGACTTCCGGGGCATTTCGCCGAAGGGGTTTGACGGGCGAGGCAACTACACGCTTGGCCTGCGCGACCAGTTGATCTTTCCGGAGATTGACTACATGAAGGTGGACAAGAACCGCGGGATGAACATTTCGGTCGTCACGACGGCCAAGACCAACGAAGAAGCGCGACGGTTGCTGCAGCTGCTGGGCATGCCGTTCCGCCAGAACTAGTTCCGGACGGGAAAAGGACGATATCGATGGCCACGACTGCAAAACGCGTCAAGGATGCCCAGGGGCTCAAGTTCGAAGTGCGGCGGCGGAATCGCTGCCGGCGATGCGGGCGGCCGCGCGCCTACATGCGCAAGTTCGCTTTGTGCCGCCTCTGCTTCCGTGAACACGCGCTGCGTGGCGAAGTCGCCGGCGTGATCAAGAGCAGCTGGTAGGGCTGCTCTGGGTATTTGCAACAGACTGAAGGACGACTGACATGACCGATCCGATCGCAGACATGCTGACCAGGCTCCGGAATGCCGTCAACGCGCGCCACGCGCGTGTTGATGTGCCGACCTCACGCCTGAAGGCCGAGATCGCGCGCATTCTCGAGCGCGAAGGCTACATCCAGGGATACAAGATGATTGAACCGGTCGCCGAGAGCGACGGTCCGGTCATCCGGATCTTTCTGAAGTACGGCCCGCGGGGTGAGCAGGTGATCGCGGGCATCAGCCGCGTCAGCCGGCCTGGCCGTCGGGTCTACTTTGGCCGCGACGACGTGCCGAGGGTCATGGGCGGCCTGGGCACCAGCATCCTGACGACGTCGCACGGTGTGATGACCGGCCGTGACGCGGTGAAGGCCGGCGTCGGTGGCGAAGTGCTCTGCAATATTTGGTGAGAACGCATATGTCCCGAATTGGCAAGAAACCTATTCCAGTGCCCAAGGGCGTCACGGTCAACGTGAGTGCCGGGGCCGTTGAGGTCAAGGGGCCGAAAGGCTCGTTGAAGCAGCCCCTGCCGCCGGGGATCACGTTCGAGCTCAAGGGCGCCGAACTTGTGGCCACGCAGGAGCAGGAAGGCAAGGAGTGGGGCAAGTTCCACGGCCTCGCCCGCAGTCTGGTGGCGAACGCCGTTGTCGGTGTCACCGAGGGCTTTAAGCGCGAACTCGACATCGTCGGCGTCGGGTACCGCGCCGAGTTGAAGGGGTCGCAGGTGGTCTTCGCGCTGGGGTACTCGCACCCGGTGGTGTTTGAGGTGCCCAAGGGCATTGACCTGGTGGTGGACAAGCAGACGCACATCACGGTGACGGGCGTGGACTGCCAGCTGGTTGGACAAGTGGCGGCCAATATCCGCCGGCTGCGCAAGCCCGATCCGTACAAGCAGAAGGGCGTTCGCTACATGGGCGAAGTGCTGAAGAAGAAGGTCGGGAAGACAGGCGCATAAGTGCACTGTGGTGTGAGAAAGACGGGGGCGTAGTTGTCATGAAAATCAAAACAAAGAGCGACCGCCGCGAGCGAATCCGCGTCCGGCAACGCAAGAGGATTACGGGTACCGCTGAGCGGCCCCGTCTGGCCGTTTTCCGGTCCGTGTCGCATATCTATGCGCAGGTGATCGACGACCAGTCGAGCGCGACGGTGGCGGCGGCGTCGACCGCGGAACCAGGCCTCAAGGCGCAGTTCACGGGCGAGGTGCGCGGCGGCAACAAAGCGGGGGCCGAAGCCATCGGGCGGATTATCGCGGAGCGCCTGAAGGAAAAGGGCATTACGCGCGTGGTGTTTGATCGCGGCGGGCGTCTGTATCACGGCCGTGTGCGTGCCGTGGCGGAAGCGGCGCGCGCAGCGGGACTCGAGTTTTAGGCCGGAGATCAGATTATGGAATTTCGCGACAAAATTGACGCGTCCCAGATCGAACTGAAGGACACCGTCGTCAACATCGGCCGTGTGACGAAGGTCGTCAAGGGCGGTAAGAACATGAGCTTCAGCGCCCTGGTGGTGGTGGGTGATGGCGCCGGCGTGGTGGGGTTCGGGATTGGCAAGGCGAAGGAAGTGCCCTCGGCCATCAAGAAGGCCATTGAAGCCGCCAAGAAGGCCCTGATTCGCGTGCCGATGTCGGGCTCGTCCATCCCGCATGAGGTGCTGGGCAAGTTCGGCGCGGGCGCCGTGCTGCTCAAGCCCGCGCCAGACGGCACGGGCATCATTGCCGGTGGCGCGGTGCGCGCGGTCGTGGAATCGGCGGGCATTCATAACGTGCTGACCAAGTCGCTGGGCTCAGCCAATCACCACAACGTGGTGCGGGCGACGTTTGATGCGTTGTCGCGACTGAAGGACCCGAGCGCAATCGCCCGGCTCCGCGGCAAGGAACTCGAAGATCTGGTGGGAGCATAATCGATGGCACGCGCGAAGACCGCCCCCGTGAAAGTCGCCTACGTGACCGTCACGCAGTTGAAGAGCCCGATCGGGTTCAACAAGTCGCAGGCTGTGGTGCTGCGGTCGCTCGGACTGCGGCGCATCCGGCACTCGGTCACGGTGCAGGACACTCCGTCGATCCGTGGCATGTTGCGCACCGTACGGCATCTGGTTGAAGTTCAGGAGTAACGATGTCACTCAATAATCTGCGTCCTCCCAAGGGCGCCAAACACAGCAAACGTCGCGTTGGACGCGGTCATGGTTCCGGTTACGGCAAGACGGCCGGCCGGGGACACAAGGGCGCGCAGTCGCGGTCGGGCTTCAGCTTCAAGCGCGGGTTCGAGGGCGGCCAGATGCCGCTGCACCGCCGGGTGCCCAAGCGCGGATTCACGAATCCGTTCCGCGTGGAATACGCCATTGTCAACCTCGACACGCTGGTGGAGGTGTTTGATGCCGGTTCCGACGTGACGCCTGAGCTGCTGCGTGAGCGCGGCCTGGTGCGCGAGAAGCGCGCGCTGATCAAGGTGCTCGGTCGCGGCGACGTGACCAAGAAGCTGACCGTGCGTGCGCACAAGTTCAGCGAGACGGCGGCGCAGAAGATTGCGGCGGCCGGAGGCGTGGCGGAAGTGATCGCCGGATAATCTATGGATAGCGTCAAGAATATCTTCGCCGTCCCGGAACTGCGCAGGCGGGTGGCCTTCACCTTCGGCCTGCTCGCAGTCTACCGGCTCGGCAGCAAGATTCCGACTCCCGGTGTGAACACTGCGGCGCTGGCTGAGCTGGCTGATCGGGCGCAGGGCACGATGTTCGGCCTCTACGACATGTTCTCGGGGAACAACCTGTCGCAGATGACGATCTTCGCGCTCGGCATCATGCCCTACATCAGCGCGTCAATCATCCTGCAGCTGCTGACGGTGGTGTGGCCGTACCTGGAACGCCTCTCGAAAGAAGGCGATCTGGGCCGGCGCAAGATCACGCAGTACACCCGCTACGGCACGATCGGGCTGAGTATCGTGCAGGGTCTGGGCATTGCATTTTTCCTGGAAGGCAACACCAACATGACCGGCGGCTTGCCGCTCGTGTTCAATCCGGGGTGGGGTTTCCGCATGATGACCGTGCTGACGCTGACCACCGGGTCGGTGTTTGTCATGTGGCTGGGCGAACAGATTACCGAGCGCGGGATCGGCAACGGCATGTCATTGCTGATTTTCGCCGGCATCGTCGTCGGCTTGCCGAGCGCGGTGGCCGCGACCATCGTGCAGTTGCAGACGAACGAGATGGGGCTGTTCCGGTTGATTGCCCTGGTCGCCGTGATGGTGATGGTGGTGGCGGTCATCGTGTTTGTGGAGCGCGCGCACCGGAAGGTGACCGTACAGTATGCCCGGCGCATGGTCGGCCGGCGGATGTACGGCGGCGCCAGCACGCACATTCCGCTGAAGGTGAACACCGGCGGCGTCATGCCGGTCATCTTCGCCTCGTCGATTCTGGCGTTCCCGGCGACGATTGCGTCGATGCCCTTTCTGGCCAATAACGCTCTGGCGAGGGGAATCGTGGCGCAGTTGGGACAGGGCTATCCGCTCTACATCCTGCTGTATGTGGGGATGATTATTTTCTTCGCGTACTTCTACACGGCCATCATCTTTAATCCGGACGATGTGGCCGAGAACATGCGGAAGTACGGCGGGTTTGTGCCGGGCATCCGCCCAGGCAAGCGGACGGCCGAGTACATTGATGGCATCCTGGCCCGCATCACGCTGGCCGGCGCGATTTACCTGGCCATTGTGGCGTTGCTGCCCGAGTTCCTGTTGACCGGTTTCAAGGTGGAGCCGATTCCGTTTATCGGTGAACGGCTTGACGCCATCGTGCCGGGCTGGATCACGAACGGCATGAACGTGCAGTTCTATTTCGGCGGAACGTCACTGCTGATTATCGTTGGTGTTGCGATGGATACAGTGCAGCAGGTGGAATCCCAGCTGATCATGAGGCATTACGACGGCTTCATGAAGAAGACTCGGATTCGAGGGCGTCGAGGTTGAGCGCCGGGACCAACGGCGTGGTGCGGCTGGTGATGCTGGGACCGCCAGGGGCGGGCAAAGGCACGCAGGCGGAGCGGTTCGCCAAGGCGCGGGGCATTCCGCGAGTGTCCACGGGCGACATCCTGCGCGAGGCCGTGCAGGCGGGCACCGAGATGGGGCGCGCTGCGCGTGAGGTGATGGACGCCGGCCGGCTGGTGGGCGACGAGATCATGATCGGCATCGTGACCGAACGGCTCAGCCGCCCTGACACGCGGGCCGGATTCGTGCTCGAGGGGTTCCCGCGGACGGTGGCGCAGGCCGAAGCGCTCGACGCCATGCTCGATGACACGGCCCCGCTGGTGGTGGTTGACATTGAGGTGGCCGAGGACGTGCTGGTCAAGCGGCTGCAGATTCGCCGCATTTGCGGCGCGTGCGGCTGGACGGCGCCTCCGGGCACGAAGGTGTGCGCCAAGTGCGGAGGCGCGCTGGTGCAGCGCACCGACGACAACGAGGCGGTTGTCAGAGAGCGGCTGTCGGTGTACGCGCGGAGCACGCAGTCGATTCTGGATTTCTATCATCGGCGGAATACGTTCCGGTCGGTGGACGGGGATCAGACCGAAGGTGGTGTGGCGGCAGACTTGTCGGCGGCCGTGGCGTCAGTGCTGGGGGGCTCGCGGTAATGGTCGGAGGCGCCTGGTGATCGTCTGCCGGTCTGCGGCGGAGATTGCCCGGATGCGGGCCGCCAATCGGCTGGTGGCGCAGGTGCTTGAGGCGCTTGAGGCGGCGGTGACGCCGGGAGTGACGACCGCGGAACTGGATGTGCTGGCCGAGCGGATGGTACGGGCCGGCGGTGCCGTGCCGGCGTTCAAGGGGTATCGCGGGTTTCCCGCCACCTTGTGTACGTCGGTTAACGCGGTGGTGGTGCACGGCATTCCATCGTCGAAGCAGGTGCTGGCCGACGGCGACATCGTGTCGATTGATATCGGGGTCAAGCTCGATGGGTTTTACGGTGATTCGGCGGTGACGGTGCCGGTAGGTGTGGTGCCGGAGCGGACGAAGGCGTTGCTGAAGGTCACGCGCGAGTCGCTCGTGCGAGGCATCGCCGAAGTGAAGGTCGGCGGGCGGTTGTCGGACGTCAGTCACGCCGTGCAGAAGTGGGTGGAAGCGCACGGATTTTCGGTCGTGCGTGAGTTCGTGGGACACGGGATCGGCGAGCAGTTGCACGAAGAGCCGCCCATTCCAAACTTCGGGCTCCCTGGCCGCGGACCGAAACTGGCGGCGGGCATGGTGTTGGCGATCGAGCCGATGGTGGCGATGGGGCGGCCCGAGGTGAAAGTGCTGGGCGACGGCTGGACGGCCGTCACCAAGGACGGCAGCCTGGCGGCGCACTTCGAGCACACGGTGGCGGTGGGCGAGAACGGCCCGCTCATCCTGACCGCCCGGACGATACCTGCGGGAGTGGTGGCGGCCGCGCGGTGAGTCGCGAGGCCGAGGGTGGGACGGGCGGCGCCCGGGTGGAAGTGGCCCGGGTGGAAGTGGCCCCGGTGGAAGTGGAAGGTACGGTGCTGGCGGTGTTGCCGCGAGCGTTGTATCGGGTGGCGATTGAAGGCGGACGTGAGGTGCAGGCGCATGCAGCGTCGGGGCCCCGGACCAACTTCATTCGCCTGATCGTCGGGGATCGCGTGGTGGTGGCGCTGGCGCCAAAGGATCACGGGCGGGGCCGGGTCATCCGGCGTCTGCCCAAGGCCAGGTAGGGCGCCCGGCACGGAGGGCGTGGCTGTAGCCGCGCCAGTGGGAAGACGAGGAACAGGCGATGAAGGTACGAGCATCGGTGAAACGAATTTGTGTCAAGTGCAAGATCGTGCGTCGGCAGGGTGTCGTGCGCGTGATCTGCCCGAATCAGAAGCACAAGCAGCGTCAGGGATAAGAACATGGCACGAATTTCAGGCGTCGACCTTCCGCGCACGAAGCGGATCGAGATTGGACTCACGTACATCTACGGCATCGGGCGGAAGCGCGCGACCGACATCCTTGTCGCGGCCGAGGTGAGTGGCGACATCCGGGTGAAGGACTTGTCGGAAGACGATGTCCGCAAGATCAGCCGGGTGATTGAGGAGCAGGGGCGCGTGGAAGGCGACCTGCGCAAGGAAGTGTCGATGAACATCAAGCGGTTGGTGGAAATCGGCAGCTACCGTGGTTCGAGGCATCGGCGCAATCTGCCGGTCCGGGGCCAGCGCACGCGCACCAATTCCCGCACACGCAAGGGCCCGCGCAAGGGCGCGGTTGCCCGAAAGAAAACAGAGTAGAGGACGGAGTAGCAGATGGCCAAGACGCAAGCAGCAGACGCCGCCACACCCGAGGGAGCCAAGGGCAAGTCGGGCAAGGCAGGCAAGCCCAAGAAGGCGTTCAAGAAGCGCGGTGAGAAGCGCGTGGTACACCACGGCTTCGCCCACATTCAGGCGTCCTTCAACAACACGGTCATCACGATCACCGATACCGAAGGCAACGTGATTGCCTGGTCCAGTTCGGGTGGCATCGGATTCAAGGGGTCGCGCAAGGGCACGCCGTTTGCGGCCACGCAGGCGGCGATGTCGGCGGGCAACGTGGCGAAGACCTACGGCCTGCGGTCGCTCGAAGTGCGCATCAAGGGACCCGGCGCCGGCCGTGAGTCGGCGATCCGCGCGCTGCAGACGGTGGGCATTGATGTGAAATCGATTCGCGACGTGACGCCGATTCCGCACAACGGCTGCCGGCCGTCCAAGCGTCGTAGGGTGTGAGTTAAAAGCAGCAGTGCGGAGGCCCTCGTAGCGTCAGCGCGGAGAGGGCCGAAGCCAGGCGGGGTGCATTTGGCCCCCGCTGATTGGAGAACAGATGGCGAGATATATCGGACCGGTTTGCCGGTTGTGTCGGCGTGAGGGCATGAAGCTCTTCCTCAAGGGCGAGCGTTGCTACACGGAGAAGTGCGCGATCGAAAAGCGCAATGTGCCTCCGGGTCAGCACGGCCCCTCGCGGCGGCGGGCGAAGGTAGCCGGCTACGGCATCCAGCTGCGCGAGAAACAGAAGGTCAAGCGCACCTACGGCGTGCTCGAGAACCAGTTCCGGCGCTACTTCGAAGCGGCGGATCGGCAGAAGGGCGTCACCGGTGAATTGCTGCTCCAGTCGCTGGAGCGCCGGCTCGACAACGTCATCTACCGCGTGGGGTTCTCCACATCGCGCGCGCAGGCGCGGCAGCTGGTACGACACGGGCACTTCACCGTGAACGGCAAGAAGGTGGACATCCCGTCGTATGCGGTGCGGCAGGGCGACACGATCTCCGTGCGTCAGGGCAGCGTGGAGAACGCGTCCATCAAGCACGCGATGGAAGAGGTCAAGGGCCGCGGCGTGCCCGAGTGGCTGACCATTGATGCGTCCGGATCGGGCGCGCGCATTTCGTCGCTGCCGACACGACAGCAGATCAACCTGCCTGTGCAGGAACAGCTGATTGTTGAGCTCTATTCCAAGTAAGGCGTTGGATTCGAAGTAAGAGCGCACACGCGCCAGTTGTCGGCCCGCAGCTCTTCAGACCTGCAGCGGGAGGCCGACGACATCATTGCAGGTCTGGACGAACCGGAGTACCCGGTTCGTGCGGCGAAAGGAAAAAGACGATGTTGTGGAAAGGTTTTCAACGGCCCAAGCGGCTGGACTTTGAGCGCGAGACCCTGACGGACCGGTTCGGCCGGTTCACGGCGCAGCCCTTTGAGCGTGGCTTCGGCACGACGGTGGGTAACGCGATGCGTCGCGTGCTGCTGTCGTCGATCGAAGGCGCGGCGGTGACGGCGGTCAAGATCGAGGGTGTGCAGCACGAGTTCTCGCCCATTCAGGGCGTGGTCGAAGATGCGACCGACCTGATCCTGAACCTCAAGCAGATCCCCCTCAAGGTGCACACCGACCAGCCCAAGACGCTCACGCTGCGCGTGAGCAAGGCGGGCGAAGTGCGGGCGCGCGACATCCAGGTGGACAGCGACGTGGAGATTCTGGAGCCGGACGCCCATATCGCCACGGTGAGCGAAGGCGGCAAGCTGGAGATGGAACTGCGGATCAAGCGCGGCCGCGGCTACGTTTCTGCCGACAAGAACTTCGACGAGGATCTCGGCATCGGCTGGATTCCCATGGACTCGGTCCACTCGCCGATCAAGAAAGTCAACTACGTCGTGGAAGCCGCGCGTATCGGTCAGACGACTGACTACGACAAGCTCACGCTCGAAGTATGGTCGAACGGCGCCGTCACGCCGCGTGACGCCGTGTCACTGGCGGCCAAGCTGATTCGCGACCACTTCACCATCTTCGTGAGCCTCGAAGACCTGGGCGAGTCGGCGCTCGACGCGGCCGGCGACCAGCCGCTGACCTCGGGCAACGAGCACCTCGACAAGAGTGTTGAGGAACTGGAGTTGTCGGTGCGGTCGTACAACTGCCTCAAGAACGCGAACATCCGCACGATTCGCGAACTGGTGCAGAAGAGCGAAGGCGAGATGCTCAAGACGAAGAACTTCGGGCGCAAGTCGCTCAACGAAATCAAGGAAATCCTCACCACCATGGGCCTGAGCCTGGGCATGCGCCTGGATCAGTCCGGCTCTGGCGAGTAAGGTCGAGTAGGAACGAACAGGAACGGATTTTATGCGTCATCGAGTAGCACATCGAAAACTCGGCAAGGTCACTGAACACCGGATCGCGATGCTCCGGAATCAGGCCTCCGACCTGATCAAGTACGGCCGCATCACGACCACTGTGGCGCGCGGCAAGGAACTGCGTCCGTTCGTCGAGCGGATCATCACACTGGCCAAGCGCAGCCTGGGCGACGAACCCAGCTCGCCCAAGGGTGTGACCGCGCGGCGGGCCGTGGCCGTGGACATTGTGGACAAGGCGGTGGTCAAGACCCTGTTCACGACCATCGCCCCGCGGTACGCGGATCGCAAGGGCGGCTACACGCGCCTCATGCGTGCCGGGTATCGTCGTGGTGACAGCGCGGAGATCGCGGAAATCGAGCTGCTCGGCAGTGAGTTCGATCCCAACGCGGAAGCCGCGAAGACCAAGGCGACCGAAGCCGACAAGCCGAAGAAGGCGTCCGTGGGCACCCGCATCCGTCAGGCGCTGGGCGGCGGACGCTCGAAGCCCGACGCCGCAGGCGGCGCCAAGGCTGACAAGCAGGCCAAGGGCGGCAAGCGCGTGACGACGCCGCGTAAGGCCGGCGGCTCGTAGGCCGGTAACGTCCACGAAGGATCTACAAGAGGCGCGGAAGGCCCAGAATGTCGATGCCGTAGAGGAGTTGCGCGCGCGGCTTCGGCCATGAGCGTGCGCAGACACCCCCCTCTGGTGAAGTGGGCCCACCGCTACCGAAAATCTATGGCTTCAATCTCGCAGAACGCTTTGAATCGCCTGGCGCTGACTGTTCCTTTGATCTTGCCGCACTGGTAGTACTCCTTCAACAGCGCCACCTGCTCCTCGAGCGGCGGATCGATTGTGCCGCCCATGATCCCCTGGAATAGTTCAGCCTGTGTCTCGACAATCCAGCACATGGGCCGCGTTGGCTCTGGATGAATCGTCGCCACCTGGTGATTGCCTCGTCGGCTGCGGATCGTGTGAGGGCGACCGTCTGTGGCGCAGTAGTTGAAGGCCGCGCCGACATCAGGAACCTGTGCCGGATCCGGTCCCAGAAAATTCCACCCCTTGACCAGGTCCGTGCGCGTCCCGTTGGGCAGGTAGCCTTGGTCATCGGTGATATCGCGCTTCCTCGAAACCCTGGGCAGGCGTAGCTGGAACGTGAAGCAGGCGCGGATGTCCGGAGACAGACCCGGGAGACTGCAGTAGTAATGCTGGGCTAATGGCTTCGCACGTGTGCCCGACAGCCCTCCAGTCGTCTCCAGGCAATCCACAATCGCCGCCTCGGAATACGTGCGCGCTGTCTCGCGTGCCCTGGCCGAGGGATATTGGCTGGCCGGCTCTCCCGTGCTGGTCCGCGGCAAATCGCAGGACGCAAACGCTGGATGATCCGTCGGCAAACGCTCCTCCTCGTAACGCGCAAGAATCGCCGGCGCCTGAAAGGCGCGCCGGTTCAGTCGCATCGCCTCGAGAATCCGTGTCTTCATCTCCGGCGTCAGGCTGGTCGTCTGGGCCGGCCGTGCCGAGGCTTGCACGAAGAGGAGTGAAGTAGCGACACAGAGGATGGCTGCAAGAAAGAAACGCATGGCGTGGTCAGGGTTGGCAGCATGCTACACCAGCCACGCGCACGGCGGAGGCGTTTTTGTCGTGCGCCTGTCTGTGATCGCCGTGAGCGCGATTGTCGGCCTGGGCGCGCCGCTCAGAAAGTAGGCCAAACGCCGCTCAGAAAGTACGCCACCTGAGGACTTGTTGGTGGACTTGCGG